>Ga0315280_10000504_pt1 | contig 72426 bp, 57 predicted proteins | sample YL17G06_40_MG_FD_203697 | JGI IMG/M metagenome (GOLD analysis project Ga0315280, IMG submission 203697) | Sediment microbial communities from Yellowstone Lake, YNP, Wyoming, USA - YL17G06_40 | ecosystem: Environmental > Aquatic > Freshwater > Lake > Sediment | place: USA: Wyoming | collected... | reverse complement strand
CCGCTCCTGGCCCGCAGGCAGGGTGCCGTCCCCTTGACGCCGGCCAATGTTCAGCCCAGCCAGACTGCGGTGGCGCGTGCGCTTTCCAGGCGGCGGAGCGTGGTTGAAGGAGATTTAGCCCAAGCGGGCGGCCCGCTGCGCGACGCCCAGAGCGTCGTCGCGCAGGAGCTCCGCGCGGTGATCGCCATACCCCTGCTTTCCCTGGCGCAGCCTGGTGCCGGCGATGCGACCTACGTTTCCGCGCCGGGCGACCTGCTGGGGTTACTGTACCTCGATAGCCGGTGCCCGGCTGCATTTTCCGGCCTGGAACTGCAGATTCTGGACGCGCTGGCCCACGAAGCCGCCAGCGTGCTCGACAACGCCCGCCTCGTCCAGAAAGAGCGCGAGCGCCAGCGCATGGAACAGGAGCTGTCCATTGCCCGCGAGATTCAGCAGGCCCTGCTGCCCAAAACGCTTCAGCCCTTCCGCCATGTTCAGGTTCGGGGGATGAACCGCTCCTGCCTGGCGGTGGGGGGCGATTACTACGACCTGGTGGAACTCGGACAGGACCGCGCGGCGTTCATCATCGCCGACGTTTCGGGCAAGGGCCTGAGCGCGGCGTTGGTGACCTCCATGCTCCAGGGCACCTTCACCTCCATTTCATTGGGCCAGGACCCCGCGCGCGTATTTGCTCACGTGAACCATTTCATCTGCAGCCATTCGGAAGTCCGCCGTTACGCCACCCTTTTCCTCGGGATCCTCGATGCTGGAGGACGGGTGGAGTATTCAAACTGCGGTCACCTGTGTCCACTTCTGGTCCGGCAAGGCCGCGTAGAACCCGTGTTCGGGGCAGGGTCTTTGCCCCTCGGCATGCTCCCTCAGACGGCATTCAAAACCGAATCATCGAATCTCGAACCTGGGGACACGTTGGTCCTCTATACCGATGGCATCACGGAAGCGATGAATCGGCAGGATGACCAGTTTGGAGACGAGCGGCTGTGCGAGGTGGTGGCACGCCACGCCCATTCCACGCTCGAAAAGATGGAGGCTGCCATCCTCGCTGCAGTTGCGGAATTCATGCACGGTGCAGAGCAGTCGGATGACATCACACTGTTGCTCGTCCGGTACCTCGGCCACCCTGCGCCGAGCAACAGCGAACCACCCACGGCCGTGGTCTAGTGCCGCGTGGCTAAAACAAGTGCTCAGGGCAGCCCGCGCAGGGCATGCTGCGGGCATGTGACCCCGCAAACCTCCCATCCTCCCGGAGCTCAAAGCGAATCTTATGATCCCGTGGGCTGTGTTAGCGGAAGGCATCTGCTATCGCAACACGGAATCCAGAGCCATCGAGTTCCTCGATTTGGCTGCCCGGCGCGTGACGCGGAAGGCCACACTCGAAAGAGGATTCCGTTGGGGAGCAGCTATCTCCGTTTCTCCCGATGGCCGGTGGATCCTCTACCCCCAGGTGGACCGCAGCGAAGAGGACATCATGCTGGTGGAGAATTTCCGCTGGTAGCAGGTAGCGTGGATTCGCCTGTTGGGTGCGCGGCTTATCAGTATGCTGCGCCGCATGAACTTCCCGCCGCTAGATTGCTAGGCAGCGTGCAAGAGCAACCCAGATTATCTGAAGTAGGCCCCACAAATCTAAGTTGAGATCGCACTGTTCACGTGTCGATGGTTCTTGGGAGCGGCAACCCGGGACCTTTCGGAGGCCGCTGGGGGCCACCGGGACGGGAAGCTGAAGCTGGAACGTTCTAAGACGAGGCGGTGGGGTGTACGCTCACAGCTGCCCGGGATTCTAAAATGGAAACCCCGGTCAAGAGGATGGAAACAGTCGCCCACTTCTGAAGGCGTTGGAATTAGGTTGCGGATGACGAAAAAGAAGAAGGAGGGCCCGACTGTGTCTCTGCGTTAAGTCGTTCCCCCCTAAGGAAGACCACTGAAGAAGTTCACGTCCGTTTGCGGCGACGCCAGATAGCGCCCAGACCGATCAAACCCGTCCCCAACAGCAGGAAGGTGCCAGGTTCAGGCGTGACGATGAACTCCTGCCAGTGGCTGGCTTGGCTCAAGTTAACATTCGTGAGGATGGACCAACCGGCCGTGTTAACGTTTTCCCGGTTTGCCACGGCTGCGTTGTACAGATCCGTGTATTTATCGTGACCCGCAGCATGGACATTGATAGTGTTTGCCGACAGGTCCCAAATCACCCACTGCGCACTCACCGGGTCCTGGTTATAGTTCTGGATCAGCCAGACGATCTCCTCGTAAACATCCTCAACAGATGTGGGATACTTGGAGTACAGATTCGTGTTTATGAAGTCTGCGTTGTGTTCGGTGAGCTTGGTTACGTTGGCTGTCCACGAATCGCCAATCCAGACCTCATGGTTGAAGTCAACACACCACAGTGTTGTTCGACTGCCGTCCACTGTGCCGTAATATGGGTCAATGTAGTAACCATCGTCGCTGGCCCCGTCGACGCCTGTCAGTTTAACGGTGACTGTGTCGGCCTTTGCCGCAACAGCCGCGAGCAACAGGGTCAGCAACAGCAGAGGTAGTTTCCTTATGGGCATACCACTACCCCCTCCACGAGCAAATGAGCACTCGAATGCTCTAACCGTGCTTGAGCAAGCTACTTGCCAATCATATAGGATTCGAGAGTGGTATTTTCAAATAGATACGGGACCTTTGGTTCAGATGTCCGGCAGGATGGAAACTTGGGTGCGTCCATGATGCAAATTCTTGCACAAAGAGAGCTGCGCATTTACTCAGATGCTATGTAGAGTATCACAAATACTGAAGACGCACAGGTGAAGGTCCAGTCCTGCGGGGCACTCGCTCAAAACCCTCAGTTTTTGCCCAATTCGATCAGGCTCTTCCGTACTTCATCTGCGTGTGCGTATTTCGGGTCAAGCTGAAGAACGCGCTCGAGGTGCTCGCGCGCGCGCGTCCGATCATTCACCCTCTGATAAGCCAGCCCAAGGTGGTAGTGGTAGGTGGGATTGCCAGGCGCCTTCTTCAGTGCTTCTTGCAGAAGCTCTACGGCTGACCCGTAGATGCCCTTTTGATAATAGGCCCAGGCCAGCGTGTCGGCAGTATTCGGAGAATCGGGCAGTCCCCGGCGTGCTGCTTGGGCCAAAGAAAGTGCCAGGTCAACATTCCCACCGTGCTCGAGAGTGAGGTAGGCCAAGTTGTTGGCTGCCACCGGGAAATCGGGCTCCACCTGCAAGGCTTTCTGATAAAGCCCCTGGGCTTTCTGCCAATTACCTCGGGACTCCTCTAGGCCACCCAGCAGAACGTAACTTCGAACGTCGCGGGGATTCTCCTGTATGAGGCGTTCGTAGCTCGCAATGGCCTTGTCGCGAGAGCCCCGAGCAACCTGGACCTGGCCGAGGAGGAAAAAGGCATCCACGTTGTTCTTATTCAGATCTACGGCCTTTTGCAGCGCAGCCTCGGCTTTTTCGAGATCCTTCTGGTTAGCCCAGAGTTGGCCGAGCACAAAGTAGTAGGCACTGTTGTTGGGGGCTTTGGCAATCTGGGCATTCACCCTGTCCAAAGCCCTGGTGGGTTGCTTCTGCGCACTGTAGAGGCGGACCAACCCGACCAGCGCTTCTAGTGCGTTAGGATCGCGTTCGAGAGCTTGGTCGAAGAGTTTCTGCGCCTCGCCGGTTCTGCCCTGGGAGAGACGCAGTTCTCCCATGCGGGTGTACCCGAGGGGACTCTGCGGCGCCACCTCAATGGCTTTCTTGAGGTCCGCCTCCGCCCCTGGTGTGTCTTTGCGAGAGACCTTAGCAATCGCGCGATAGCTATAGCCAAGGGGTGAAGACGGTTGGGCGTCGATCAGTGCTTGACCGCTCTTGCTGAGCAGATCGACGTCACCCTTGCGCAGCGCCACCAGGGCCAGGGCCTGCTGGGCTTCGACCATATTGGGACGTAGGCGCACGGCTTCCCGCCATTCGCTTTCCGCCCGCTGCAGGTTTCCCACCTGACCGCAGGCTACGCCCAAATAGTGATGCGCGGCGGCGTTGTCAGCATCGGTCTTGACCGCTGACTCGAGTGCTTGTATAGCGTCGTTGCCGCGCCCCTGGCGGGTGAGGATCTGTCCGCGGCAGATCAGGCCGTCTACGTCTCCTGGATTCTTCTTCAGGATCTCGTCGTTCAGCTTCGTGGCTTCATCTAACCGGTTGCGCAGGATCAGGAGCTGCACATAGTTCTTCTTGACTCGAAGGTCCTCGGGGTGTTCCTGGTAAACGGAGGCGTATTCGGCAACGGCCTTGTCCACATCACCTGTGTTTAGATAGAAGTCCCCGAGCATGCGGTAGGCATCAGAGTTGTCCTTCATCGCCAGCTTGGTTTCTTTAAGCACCTGCTCAGCCTCGTCCTTTCGACCCTGGACTAGGAAGAGGCGTGCCAGCGTGGCGCGCGGGCCCGGATTCTTCGGCTCAAGCCCGACCGCCCGGCGAAACTGTTGCTCGGCTTCCGCAAAACGGTGCTGCTGGGCGTAGAAGGTGCCCAGGGCCAGAAGCGGCACCGCTGACTTGGGAGCCAGCGAGACGGCCTTGTTGTAACTTTTCTCTGCTGCGGAGGTTTGCTTGGCCCTGATCTGCAGCACGGCCAGGTTGAGGTAGGACTGCGATCGGTCGGGCGCCAGTTCGATCGCCTTCTCCATCTCCTTCAGCGATTCCTCCTGATTGCCCAGCGCTGCATTGGCATTGGCTAATAGGACGTGGGCGTCGGCATTGTTGGGCTCCGCCGCCAGAACCAGTTGCGCCTGCTCTTGTGCCCGTTTGAACTCTCGCCCTGCCAGGTAGAGACTACCCAAGTCGATATGGGCCTTCCAGTTCTGGGGCGCGAGATCGATAGTGCGCGTCAACTCCGCGTACGCCCCTCGGAAGTTACTCAGCCTCATATTGCACTGTGCCAGTTGATAGTGTGCCTCAGCATACCGCGGATCTATCTGGAGGGCGTTCTGTAACTGTATCGCGGCTTCACGGTACTTCCCTTTCTCGAAGTACCGCATTGCGCTCTGGTAGTACTTCTGCTTGCGGACGCTGGGGTCGCGTGAGCAGCTCGCAAGGGTCCCAGCCATCAGGGTCGCAATCAGCAATAGGGATAAACACCGAGGAGTCCGCATTTCCCCTTCCCCGCACACGCGCGACTTCATTGGAGTTCGCTTCTTGTCCCGTCGAGTTTACAGCAAGTCTGCGGCCAGTGCACCGCCATTTGTCTCGAGGGCTGGTCCGAGACATAATCCCTTTGCGAGACGACAGGATGCGAATGGATGCCTGGCCGTTTCGCGAAAGTGGTTAAACGCCATTACTGAAACCACAGCAAAAGGCCATCCAAACTTCCTCAAGAGAGCAAAGTCGTTCCTGTCCCCAGGCCTTAGCCCCAGTAAAAACGAGAAGGCCGCGACGCAACAATCGTCGCGGCCTTCTGTCGGAGTGTCGCCTTGTCGATTACTTCTTGGGTCGGAGTCGGCGCCGCATCATGCCGGCTAAACCGATAAGTCCTATCCCAACAAGGGACAAAGTTGCTGGCTCAGGAACTTGCTGGACTTGCCCGGCCACCGTCCAGGGGGTCGAGAAGATGTGTCGGGGCCCCGTGTCTTGCGCGTAACCAATTGCAAGCGTCCCGGTCTGAAGGCCTGTGCCCGACCATGTCACATCGAACAATCCCTGGCCAGCTAGCGGTGCGTTTATACGGTAAACGTAAATCCCAAAACTCTCGGGTGTGTATCCAAGGACCGCTGTCTCCTGGGGGCCGAACCAGTTCGATACATTGTTCGACGCGTCGGTTGGGGGCCGCAGGCCGACAAAGCTATACACCTGCGGCGTGGTTGGAGAGTTCGTATAGCTGCCTACAAAACCAGTCATGGCGTCCCATCCCATGCCGCCCGACACCACGTAGATATTGGGTCCGCCCAGAGAAAAGTCCGATATGGTCGTGGGCGTTCCGCCAGGATAAGGGGCGATACTAGTCACCGAGGAAATGGTGGGAGCAGGGCCCGAGTGATCGGGGATACCGAGTATCAATAACATCGGGCTGATGGAGCTGTTGCCAGCCCCTGGAATGTAGATATCCAGCATGGCGGACGTAATGCGGTTTGGCTCACCGGCGCATCCCGTCGCACAGGGTGTGCCGGCGCCTGACCCGATATAGAGTTGAGGGTCTATCGGCTCTACAGGTATATCATCTGCCCAGGCAGCAGATAGACTAACGAATCCTAGCAACAGCGTCCCTAGTACAAATTTCCTCATACACACTCCTGTTTGTGAACTCGACGGCAACCGCTTCAAGGCCTTGCAACTTGTCTGCCAAACCATCGATGCCCGGGAAGATTATGTTGTTAGCCTAATTCCCAGAAAATAAAGCAGTTGATACGAGCCAGGTACAGGAGCACTTGGCTCCAAGGAAGAATCGAGCGACGAAGTGCAACACTTTGCAGCTTTCGGACTAAGAACTTTCAACTTCCCCCAGGCTTCGACGGGGTGATTCTGTCGTGCTCAGCGCTTCAGTCGTACGTTTTCCATTCGGCTACTGTCGCAGTGGGTTTGGTCGAAAGGGCCAGGCAGACGTGTGTCACCAAGGCAAGTGAGCCCATGCCCCGCGTGTTGTGTTGCAGCAAAGGCAACCGTTGGCCATGAGCCTTCAGGGTGGTCAGCTGGGCGCCGAGGAGACGGGTGGTCTGCGGCGTTCGATAGGACCTAACCCCCAAATTCTTCCTGTCATCAAATCGTGCTTCCCGCCTGAGAATAAGCCGTACAAACCCGGTGTTGTGGCCCGTTGACTCGCCTGCGGGCGAGGCCTAGAACGGCAGGCGGCGACTTGCGAGGTGCGAGGCTTAGCGACAATCCCTGCCGGCGGTTCGACCTCGATCGGGGCCGCTCGTGGGACCAGCCATTGGGTGAACTGGAAAGCGGACTGTAGCTTCGCAGGACGGGTTGGTGAGTCTCGAAGTTCCTAATGACGCACAAGCATGCCACGCGATGGTAGTCTACCGCCTGTGGGTGGCACCAGCCTCCGCTGCCTCAATGATTGGATTCATAACCAAAGCACCGAAGCGGGCAGTCTCAGTCGCCCCAGAGACAGCGCGGCTTCCTGTGTGAACGAAAGCGCCAGACGAGATTATGTGAGTCTGTTCCCCAGCTTGTAGGTCCGTCTCGACCGAGAAGAAACCTGCTGGCCAACAAGGGAGGGTAACAGCCTCTCTACCTTAGACTTGTCGCCTATTTGAATTGGCCGACACCGGTTGCTCTCACCCGCCGTCGTCGATCTAGGCCACTCACGCAGTGCAGGAACATAGAGGAAAATTGTTGCCACTAAGTGGTAATAGCATAGAACTTCTGGGCATTTCAGAATCTCACGTTGCTCTGGCCTCCCATCCTGCATCTAGTTGAGATTTCTGGTCTTATCAATTCCGATCCAAGCTTCTGCCGCTTTGGGTAACCATTGGCCGGTGCCGTGCAACTCGACCGAGTTGAAACTCAAATAATTGGCTTGTTTCAGAGGGCGCCTGCCGGGAGGAGTGATGGAGTTTAAGGATCCCCCAGCAACGGGGATCGCAAGCGTAACGCCAGAGCGCGGCTTGGACGAACCCTTTTTCCTGGACACTGTTAGCCCCGCCGTCCGTGCGCTCGAGCACATCATTGCTGAGATTGCGCCGACCGACATTCCTGTGCTGCTTGTGGGAGAGAGCGGCTCTGGAAAGGAAGTGACGGCTTTACGAATCCACCGGCTTTCACGTCGGAGGGAGGAACGGTTCTTTAAGCTGGTTTGCGCCACGGTCGCTCCCGAAGCCTTAGAACAGCCCCTTCATGCTGCCGAAAGGGCCACCGATGTCGAAGGCGTATCCAGTGCCGGTACCGTCTTCCTAGACGAAATCAGCGATCTCGACCCGGCTTGCCAACTGAAGTTGCTCCAAGTGCTGCCCGATGGCGACGTAATCCCACATGCCCACTGCTTGCGCGCGCGGGTTATCTCCTCAACCGGGCGAAACCTGGAAGAGGAAATCCGCGCTGGGCGCTTTCGTGAGGATCTGTACTACCGCCTCAACGGCGTCTGCCTTCGCTTGCCGCCTTTGCGTAACCGTAAGGAAGATATCCCGGCGGTGACTGACTTTTTCCTGGCAAAGTACGCGACGCAGTTAGGACGTCCCAAGCCATCCCTCAGCTCCCGGACGTTAGGCAGGCTCTTGGACTGTTCCTGGCCAGGGAATGTTCGGCAGTTGGAATATGTGGTCAAGAAGATTGTCGCTTTGGGCGACGAGCGATTGGCTCTGGGCGACCTGGGGACTTTCACTTCAGAGCCAAACCCTCCCAGAGAAGCCGTCGAGAGATTTTCGCTTAAACAAGTGGCGCGTACAGCCTCCCGCCAAGCCGAACGAGAGCTGATATTGAAGGCTCTGGACCGGACACACTGGAATCGCAAGCGGGCGGCACAACAACTGCAGATCAGTTACAAAGCGCTGCTGTATAAGCTCAAGCAAATCGGGCTGGACGATTCCGCAGTAGCGTCAGATCCACAGGGAGAGCGGGAATGAAGCGACGCAGAATTGCGGGGACGCTCGCTCTATCGCTACTCCTGGCAGTCGCGACAGGCGCGCAGCAGGGAGAGAAAACGCGAGGCGCGGATAAACAACCCACGGGCGCAAGCAGTCCCAGCGACCGAGGCGACCCGGTAGCCGTCGAGAAGGCTGACTATCTTATCGGTCCGGAGGACATGCTGGATATCAGCGTTTGGAAGGAACCGGACTTCTCGCGGATGGTGCCTGTGCGGCCAGATGGGAAAATCTCGCTGCCTTTGCTCAGCGACGTGAAAGCGGCAGGTCTCACGCCTACGCAGTTGGCGACGTCGATAACGGCCATGTTGCGGAAGTACGTTACTCAGCCACAGGTGACCGTCATCGTAACGCAAATGAACAGCCAAAGGGTCTATGTGTTGGGCGAAGTGAATCGGCCTGGCCAGGTTCCCTTGCTGCCTGGTATGACCGTTCTGCAAGCACTGGCCAGCGCTGGCGGATTCACCCAGTTTGCGGAGCAGAAAGAAATCTACGTTCTGCGGACCGAGAACGGGAAGCAGAGTAGCTATCCCTTTAACTACAAAGAGGCAGTTCGGGGACAGGGATCTACGCAGAACATCATTCTGAAGCCTGGAGACACCATCGTTGTTCCGTAGGGGTGAGTTCTGAAGGAGAAGCGTGGACAATTTCTGCGAGCGGTTTGTTTCCTCCTCCTCTGTACGGCAACATCGTGGGGACAGCAGGGGGGAGCCCAATCCGGTTCGGCAGGCGCGGCGGCAGCGTCAGGTCCGAGACAAGAGAGTGGTCAACCAACGGTGAGTAGTCCGACTTCGCGCGTTAGGGAATCCGTTCCGGGGGCGGCCGCCATGGCTCCTCTATCTGGGGCGCTGGAGTTCAGCCCTGGTTCGGTGGGACGAGTGCGAAGCTACCTGTTGCCCAGTTTTCAATATACAGGGTATGCAGATACGAATAGCGCCTTCACAACTGCTCCTGGAACCTTGGACACCCGAAGCACGTTGGTCGGGAGCATCACGCTGCAGCGGGTGTGGAGGCGGGCTCAGTTCAACCTGGACTATGCAGGGGGCGCTCTTCTGTATGGCACGCGATACGACAGGAACTCCACAGCACCGTTACCCTCGAACGGGATGATGCATCGGCTTAGCTTCTCTCAAACTTTCAGTTCGCGGCGATGGACCATCTTTTTCGGTGACTCCGCCCTCTACCTCCCCGAGTCTCCGTTTGGGTTCGCCGGTTTTGGCGGATTGGAGAGTTTCGGAGGTGGTCTGGGTGGTGGTTACCTATCGAGCGCGGGACAGTTGAGTCCCATGTTCATGCCGAGCCAGACCATTCTGACCGGGACCGCCCGACGGGTCAGCAGTGCCTCTATCGCGCAGGTGCAGTATAACGCTGGATCTCGCTCCGCAATTACGGCCACGGGTTCCTACGGAATTCTGCACTTCTTGGACTCAGGCTTCATTAGCAGCGAATACTGGACCGTCCTTACCGGTTATAACCACGCTGTCACCCGCAAGGATACGGTGGCTATCACATATGCTCACTCCTGGGTCCGATTCAGTGGAGTGAATCGCGAAATCCTCAATCGCGGACTCATGCTTTCCTACGGGCGGCGCATTACGGGGAAGCTGGCTCTCGAATTGTCGGCCGGCTCGTTGGTCAATATGGTGGCTAAGCCTATGGGAGGCTCAACTACGCACGCTTTCTGGTCCACTTACGATTCGCTCCAGTACCAGTTTCGGAAGGGCAACCTTGGATTCTCCTTCATGCGGTACATGACCGGGGGATCGGGGCTGCTCCTGGGGGCAGAGACGAACTTGGCGCAAATGACGCTGGGACACCAGCTTCCCCGGAGGTTCTTCGGGTCGCTGAGTCTTGGGCACGCCTACAGTCAGTCATTGACGCAAGACAGGGCGGCGCAGCGAGATTTCAAATACGAATCCTGGCAAGGCGGATCTTCCCTCAGTCGGGAGTTTGGGCCACACACAAGCGTATACCTTAATTACGACGTGCAGCGGCAGATTTCCAATAACCCGTCGTGCTTTGGGAATAACTGTGGGAGGGTCACCCTCCGTCATGTCGCGGGAGTAGGCATTAATTTGCACAGCCGCCCGGTTAGGATCGATTAGCCGTCCTGAAGTCACGGCGAGTGAGAGGCTTGCATGCTGGGACATCGAGAGTTGAACGTGGATGATTACTTGGCGATCCTGCGCCGAAGATGGTGGGTGATCCTCGTGCCCGCCCTGCTGGGCCCGGCAATCGCCTTTTCGATCTCCCTTAAGCTGCCTGAACGTTTCACTTCCGAGACTCTTGTGCTTGTCGAGCAACAGAGGGTACCTGATAGCTATGTCCAATCAGTGACCACGGAAGACTTGAACCAGCGTCTTAGCACAATGCAGGAGCAGATTCTTAGCCGCACACGCCTTCAGCCGATCATAGAACGATTTGCCCTTTATCCCCAAGCCAAGGGGCAGCAGTCAATGGAAGATCCGGTCAACCGAATGAGAAAAGATGTTTCGGTGACCCCTGTGAAACCTGTTGTGAGCACAAGAGCGGGTGACCTGCCAGGGTTTTACATCCGCTTTGTCGCTGGCAACGCTCGGCTTGCCCAGCAGGTTTGCGCAGAAATCACGTCGATGTTCATCGAAGAGAATCTCCGTCAGCGCGAGCAGAATGCCCAGGGCACAACGGACTTCCTGCAAACCCAACTGGAGGAGGCAAAGCGCAAACTCGATGAGCGGGATGCAAAGCTGGCCCAGTTCAAGCGCAAGTATATGGGATCGCTGCCGGACGAGACTCAGACGAATCTTGGTCTTCTGGGAGCCCTGAATACCCAATTGGAAGCGACGACGCAGACTCTGAATCGGGCGCAGCAGGACAAGGTCTACACCGAATCCCTGCTTGCGCAGCAAGTTGCTTCCTGGAGGGCAATGAAATCAGCAGACATGCCGCAACCGGAAACGCTCGAACAGCAGCTCGCTGCGATGGAGAACCAACTTTTGGCCCTTGAGGCGCGGTACACCAGCGACCATCCCGACGTGATCAAGTGGAAGGCTGCAATCGAGCAGCTCAAGAAGAGAATCCGCGATGCCGGCGCTGCAGCTAAGGAGAAGCCTGCTGAGAAGGTCCAAGCGGCTTCGGTTGCCGAACCGCCCCAGATCCAGCAGTTACGCAGTCAACTCCATGCATACGAACAGGCGATTCAGGCAAACACTCGCGAGCAAGAACGGCTGAAAGAGCAGATTAAGCTTTATCAGTCCCGGATCCAGCTCAGCCCAGTGGTTGAGCAGGAATACAAGGAAATCACTCGGGATTATCAGACTGCCCTGGACTTCTACAATGACCTCCTGAAGAAGAAGAACCAATCCTCGATGGCTACCGATTTGGAACGACGCCAGCAAGGCGAGCAATTCCGGGTCATGGACCCGGCTAACTTGCCGGAGAAACCCTCCTTTCCGAATCGGCCCATGTTCGCGCTGGCAGGATTCGGAGGCGGATTGGCTTTAGGGCTCGGCTTGGCTCTGCTGCTAGAAATGCGTGATAAGTCACTCCGAACGGAGCGGGACGTCGAGTTCTATCTTGGGCAGCCCACGCTCGTCATGGTCCCCTCAATAGCTGGTGCCGAGAATGGAAAACAGCGTTGGCGAAGAAGGAGCGGTAAAGGGATGGCCCTGGGGAAAGAGCCAATTGAGGTCTAGGCGGGGCGATTATGTATAAGAAGTTTTTCGGACTCCGCGAAAACCCGTTCAACGTTAACCCGGACCCGCGTTTCCTATATCAGACGCGGGAAACTCAGGAGGCTCTAGCCTGCCTGACCTATGGCATTCAACGGCGCAGGGGATTCGTCCTTCTTACTGGAGAGGTGGGTACGGGGAAAACCACCCTTATCAATAAGTTCCTTGACTGGCTCCGCGGGGAGCGGGTTGCTACGGCTTTTATTTTCAACCCGCGGCTCGACGTGAACCAGTTCTTGGACTGCATGATGGCTGATTTCGGGATTGCTGGCGACTCCGATCCGAAGAGCCGGATCTTGCTTCGGCTGAACCAGTGGCTGCTGGAACGCTACCGCGTTAGGGAAACTGCAGTGCTGATTGTGGACGAAGCTCATAACCTGTCTTTGGAGGTGCTGGAGGAGATTCGGCTGCTCACCAATCTTGAAACCTCTACGGAGAAGCTTCTCCAGATCGTGCTTTCCGGTCAGCCTGAGCTGAAGCACAAACTCAATCATCCGCAGCTCCGGCAGCTTCGTCAGCGTATCACGCTACGCTGCAATACCGCCCGTCTAACGGCGGAGGAGACTCAAGGCTACATCTCTGAGCGTCTGCGCATCGCGGGCGCTGACGGCGGGCCGGTCTTCGATCCGGACGCTGTCGCGACTGTCTTCAGGTACTCGCGTGGGATTCCACGGGTCATCAATTTGCTGTGTGAGCACGCGCTCATTACGGCCTTCGCGGAGGGACGGAGGCCAATTCCTGCAAGCACAATTGAAACTGTGGCCCACGAGTTTGAGCTTGTGACTGCTGAATCCACCGGTGCGCAGAGTTCCAGTGACGAAAAGCCGACGCCGCACGTGGTGGAATCCCTGCAGAACCTTGCAGTTCTTATGGATCGCCTGCGTCGGTCGGAATGAACGGGTGGGATTGCAAACGGAAGGATTTTATGAGCCGAATTCACGATGCTCTGAAAAGGGCCGAACAAGAGAGAACCGACAGCGCCATTCCCACGAGTGGAGCTGAGGCTAGTGAGGGCACGCACGAGGGTGGCGAGCACCTAGCGGGGAGTCAGCCAGCGCTTGGCACTGAGCGCTTGGCAATGCCCCTTCGGCCCGGATCCGAGGAGGTTCCAGACTCCTCCGCTCTCCTCAAGACGCTAACGGAACGGTGCCCCCAATCCTCCTGGAAGCCGGATCCAAAGACGGTGCTGTTCTGGAACGGAGGTAGCCATGCGCTCGGCACCGAGGAGTTTCGTACGCTCCGCTCTCATCTCAATCTGATCCGCGACCGCCAGCCACTGAAGAAGGTGCTGGTCACCAGCCCCTTACCTAGGGAGGGGAAAACGTTCGTGGCGGTGAATCTTGCCCAAGTGATCGTTCAGCAGCGTGAGCGGCGGGTGCTGTTAATCGACGCCGACTTGCGGCGGTCGCAGATGCACCTCATGTTAGGGGCTCCGCTGGAGCCGGGGCTTTCTGACTACCTAAGAGGTGACGTGGATGGATTCTCCTTTGTCAAACGGGGACAGCTCGAGAACCTATTTTTCATCCCCGGGGGGCGACATGTTTCAAATGCCAGCGAACTGCTTGGGAACGGGCGGTTGAACCAACTGCTTCACCAGGTGGCGCCGGTGTTTGACTGGATCATACTGGACTCGCCGCCGGCTATTCCTGTGTCAGACTCCAGAATGATAGCTGATGTGTGCGACGGCGTGCTCGTCGTGATTCAGGCTGGTACGACACCCTTTGACTTGGCACAAAAGGCCTGTCAGGAGTTTCGGGACAGGCGGATCCTGGGAGTGGTCCTCAACCGTGTGGAGGCCCGGTTGACTTACAACTCGTACTATTACTACGAAAAGGGAAAGGGCACGAAAAGAAACGGGGAAAAGGGGTAGCAAAACGTGGTCCGGCCTGTGCTTTCTCTGCGAGCAGACGGGGACAAAGGCAAGGGGAAAACGGATACCACAATTGAGTGCAAAGATTTGCATATCCGACGACATCCCACGGTCCCGGCGGCGTCCCTTTCTTCAGAAAAAGCTCATAATCTGTTCGGAAGACTAAGGTTAGGCGCCAGGTACAAGCTGAAATGTCACGGGAGGGTTTGGCCAGTCACTTGCCTTTTCTGGTTGCCTACAGGCATGGAACTCTACGCGACGGTTCACGCAAATCTTTGGACAAGGAGCCGGGCTTGCGCTTGCTCGGGGGGCTTCGCGGCTGCACGTCAAGTCTCCGCACCGGCTCAGGCGATACCGTATGCTGGTTGGCCTCACCAGGTTACGGCCCCCAGCACGGAAACGCCGTGGGCTCGAGATTTCGCCAAGTGCAATCGGCACTGTTCTGATGACCGCGAGGACCTGGAACGACCAGCTTATGGCGGGTCGTCGGGCGATGGGGCGTGCGATTCGTGGAAAACTGACGATGGGACTCCGCACATGAGCAGCTCGCGGTTGGAAGGCGCGGCATAGAACTCTCGTCGCATACGCGATGAGACGAAGAACGTAATCTAAGATCCACCCAAGGCTAGTGTCACGTAAGGATTGGCTTGCAGGAAGGTCTCCTGTAAGTCACGGGGCGGAGCTTCATGTTAACGGTGGACCATACATACGGCGTCGATGATCCGAATCCGAGCTGTCCTTGGTACGCGCTTTACACTCGCCACCAGCACGAGAAGGCCGTGGCCGAAATTCTTTCGAACAAGGGATTTGAGGTTTTCCTTCCCCTCTACTCCGTTGTCCACCGTTGGAAGGATCGGACCAAGGACCTCTCGCTGCCCTTGTATCCCTGCTACGTTTTTCTGCGAGACGGGCTCGAGCACCGACTTCAGATCCTAACCACGCCGGGGGTTCACGGCATAGTGGGATTCGCGGGCCGTCCCTGCGCTATTCCGGATGCTGAGATTGACGCAGTACGGCAGGTAATCGAGAGTTCCCTGCGGGTTGAACCTTATCCTTTCTTGAGATGCGGTGATCGGGTCAGAGTCAAGTCTGGGCCCCTTGAGGGGATCGAAGGAATCCTGGTCCGCAAGAAGAATTCCTTCCGGCTGGTTCTCTCTGTGGAGCTGCTGCAGAAATCAGTCGCTGTGGAAGTTGACGTGTCTATGGTGGAGTGCCAGAACAGGCGGAGCGTAGGGCTGATCTCCCCAGCGGAGCGAGGACAACTGCTCGCTACTAGAATCACGAATACTCCCTGACCGAGCGCGATTCTCTGCAAAGGTACAACGTGAAGACTTCAGACTTCGTCTCGACTGCGAATCACGCGATGGGCACTGCCAACGAAACATGAGGGTCCACAAGAGTGAAAACAATGTGCCTGGGGTTTCATCCCTAGGTCTCGCCTTAAGCACAAATCGAGATCGCTGAAGCAATTTCCCATGCCTGGCGGCATTTCCCTTTCAATTGCACAATCTACCCGCAAGCTGACATCGAGAACCACAGATTTCTGAAGTGAGGAAAACCCATGGCCTCTGTCGCAGAACTGGATCTGTCTCTAGTTGACCACGCAAATAATCTGCCCCCCGAATCGGTGGTTTATGGTCGTTCATTGATGATGCAGGCAGTACGCCAAAAGGTGGAGAAGGTCGCAGGAACTAATGTCCCTGTCCTGATCCAGGGAGAAAGCGGAACCGGCAAGGAGATCCTGGCCAAGTTGCTGCATCATCATGCCCCTTGGAGTGACGGGCCCCTCGTCAAGGTCCACTGTCCAGCCATACCCAGCACGCTGATGGAAAGCGAGCTGTTCGGGTACGAGAAGGGAGCGTTTACGGGTGCTTATGGCACCAAACCCGGGCGGGTGGAGATGGCCCATCGCGGTACGCTTTTTCTGGATGAGATTGCGGAGCTCGATCCGGGGCTCCAGGCCAAATTGCTGCAGCTATTGCAGGATGGCCAGTTCTGTCGCATCGGGGCGCAGGTGGACAAACGAGTCGAGGTTCGTGTCGTCTGTGCCACTAACCGCCGACTCGACCGAGAAATCAAGGCCGGCTCCTTTCGCCAGGATCTCTATTACCGCATCAACGTAGTGAACATGCAACTCCCACCGTTGCGGGAGCGGCGTGAGGATATTCCCGACCTTGTCGATTATTTCTTGGTGGCTTTTGGCGTGATGTTCAAATGTCCCATCCGCCCACTTTCAGACCCACTCATGCAGCTCTTGCAGAAGTACAACTGGCCTGGAAACATCCGGGAGCTGGAGAACTTAGTAAAGCGATACGCCATTTTGGGCACCGAGGAGGCCATCAAGAGCGATCTGATCGGTGCGCCATCGGACCCCTTCGATCCCGAGGTTCCGGCGAACGGCGCTATCTCCCTGAAAAAGCTGACGCAACAAGCTGTCCTTGAAGTGGAGCGAAATGTGATCTTGAAAGCTCTACAAGCTCACCACTGGAATCGAAAACGGACTGCGCACGCTTTGAGCATTAGCTATCGAGCATTGCTCTACAAGATCCGCCAGGCGGGTCTGCCAGCTCGCAGCAACCTGGGTGTGGGAGAACCGGGCAGGAAGCCTGTCGCATTCGCAGCTTAGGGGTGTGCAAAGGAGAACTTGTCACATGCAATGGCCGTGGGAGACAAGGCGTTTGCCGCTCAACAATCTGCGGATAACCCCGTCCATTCGTTTCAGGCTGAATCGCCGGCGGACTAACCTGCACGCTGTTGAATCCGTCGCAACGGCTGACGTGTGCATCACATCGGGAGCCGTGCCACGGTGCGTGCTCTGGCATTGCATGTCACCGCTCATTCCCACATCCAGTGCCCTGAACAGGCGAGGCTCGCAGAATTGAGCACGGGAAACAGGAAATAAAGAGCAAAACAGAGGTGCTTTCCCTTGAGAATGCAATTTCTAAAAGACAAGCTCGATTTTGGAAACCTTAAAGACGGCTTTCTTCGGCTCGACGGTTCCTCGAACGGTCAGCAGCGTGGCCTCGTCGCTGAGGAATCGTTTACTAGGATGCTTTGCCTGGAACGAAAGAGAGCGGAGCGCTCTCGCAAGCGGTTCGTGCTTATGGTACTGGATGCTGGACAAGCTCTCCAGACGGACAGAAGAGAGGAATTGCTCTCGAAGATAGTATCTGCACTCTCCTCTTCCATCCGGGAGACAGACATTAGTGGCTGGTATAGAGACCCTTCCGCCATTGGCGTCATTTTTACAGAACTCAATGGAGCGGACAGCGAATCGGTCCTGCGTGCGATATGGGCTAAGGTAGTTGTTGGCCTACGGAACAACTTGGACTTGGAACAAGTCAATGGAATCCACATATCGTTCCACGTGTTCCCAGAAGACTGGGACAAACAAAGCCCAGGACGTCCCGCGGATTTCAGGCTATATCCAGATTTGACCGAGCAGGATGGATCGAAAAAGCTCTCTCGTTTTGTGAAAAGGACAATCGATATCGTGGGCAGCCTTTTAGCGCTGATTGTCCTTTCGCCTTTGTTTGCTGTGATTTCGCTGCTGATCAAGTTGACTTCAGAAGGGCCCATACTATTTAGACAGAAACGACTGGGTCAGTATGGTGCCGAGTTCACGTTTCTAAAGTTCAGGTCAATGTATTCTGAAAGCGATCCGAGCATACATCAGGACTATGTCAGCCGGTTCATCTCAGGGAAGGCTGACCTTGCGGGACCGGAAGAAACCCAGCATGGGGTCTACAAGATAACGGAAGATCCCAGAGTCACACCCATAGGAAAGTTCATACGAAGGACCAGCCTGGATGAACTCCCCCAGTTCTTGAATGTTCTACAGGGGGAAATGTCCTTAGTGGGGCCACGACCTCCGATTCCATATGAGTTTGACGCGTATGACGTATGGCACAGACGCCGCGTGTTGGAGGTCAAGCCAGGAATCACAGGGTTATGGCAAGTGAGCGGACGGAGCAAGACCACGTTCGACGGCATGGTTCGACTGGATCTAAGGTATGCCAGGACTTGGTCGCTCTGGTTGGATATCAGAATCCTTCTGCAAACGCCGCTGGCCGTCCTTTCCGGCGAAGGTGCGTATTGATGCGGATATCTCTCGGCGTTGCTCTCCCAGAGCGGCTGTAGCGGGATTTCCTGCCCTCGGGTTTTCCTTTCAATATGCAACCCGCGGTTCACTATTGGCCGTCTGGAAAGGGAATTTTGGCGTAGCGGAGTCTCGATGAAGCACCCCCTGGAAAAGGAATTCATCGGTCTCCCCACCGGCTTGCCGGTGGTTTAAGGAACTTCGAGCATTTGGGGTGAAATATGATTCGAATTGGCGTAATCGGCTATGGTTATTGGGGTCCGAACATCGTGAGAAACCTTCACAACCTGGACACCGCGCAGGTCGTTTCAATATGCGACAAGAACCCGGGAGCCCTACGACGCGCAAAACAGGCCTATCTCAACGTGCGGGTCACCCCCGATTCGTCTGAACTCGTATGTTCAACTGATATCGATGCCGTGGCTGTGGTCACTCCTATTTGGACGCATTTCGAGCTGGCCAAGACTGCCCTCCAAAACGGAAAGCATGTCTTCGTGGAGAAACCGTTCACCAGCACTGTGGCGCAAGCTGAGGAGCTAATCGAATTGGCAGAAAAGCGCAATCTCAAGATTATGGTGGACCATACCTTCCTTTTCACGGGCGCGGTCAGAAAGATCCGTCAACTCATCGATGAGGATGCATTGGGAGACCTGTACTACTACGATTCTATGCGGGTAAATCTAGGCCTTTTCCAGCACGATGTTAATGTTATCTGGGACCTTGCACCTCACGATTTGTCCATAATGGACTACCTTATCCAGGATCAGCCGGAGGCTATTGTCGCTACCGGTGCGACACATCTAAACGGTGTCGCGGACATGGCGTTCATCACGCTCTATTTTCCAAACAATGTCATCGCCCATGTCAATGTCAACTGGCTCTCTCCCGTCAAAGTCAGGACCACGCTCATCGGGGGAGAAAAGAAGATGCTGGTCTGGAACGATCTCGAAGCCGACGAGAAGATCAAAATATACGATAAGGGCGTTCAAATGACGAACGGGGAGGGTGTTTATGAATTGCTTGTGAGCTACCGTTCCGGAGACATGTGGGCGCCTAAAGTCGAGCAGACTGAAGCCTTGAGGGTCGAGTTGGGATACTTTGTCGATTGCGTCTCAAACAATAAGACACCGTTCAATGACGGCGTATCGGGTTTGCGAGTAGTGAAAATGCTCGAAGCAGCCGACAAATCGCTAGACGAGAAAGGGAAAGCCATTCCCCTATGAACAGCTACTTGTGCGTCTCTCCAGATGTAAAGCTGGGGAAGGACGTTAAGCTTTCCAAGTTTATCAACCTCTACGGATGCGAAGTCGGCGATCGGACCAAAATTGGGGCATTCGTTGAAGTCCAAAAAAACGCCAGGATCGGTAAGAATTGCAAGATTTCCAGCCATACTTTTATCTGCGAGGGGGTGACTATCGAGGATAACGTCTTCGTAGGTCACGGCGTAACCTTTATCAACGATTCCTATCCGCGCGCAACAACTCCGGAGGGTGAACTGCAAACCGAAAACGACTGGAAAGTGGAGCCAACTCTGGTAAGAAAAGGAGCCTCTATTGGGTCCGGTGCAACAATCCTTTCAAATGTAACCATAGGCGAGAATGCCATCGTCGGAGCAGGAAGCGTCGTAACAAAGGATGTGCCCGCCAATGTGGTTGTGGCTGGAAATCCGGCGAGATTCTTAAGGCCCGTCACTACAGACTTGCACAGGAGCACAGAATGACTGCTACTGATAAGATCCCTTTCCTTGACCTTGTTACCCCTCATTTAGAGTTGGAGGAGGAACTACTGTCAGCCTTCAGGAGCGCCTTGGCGACAGCCGGGTTCATTGGCGGTCCCATGGTAGAGGGTTTTGAGCGAGATTTTGCTCAGTACTGCGATACACAATATTGCGTTGGTGTTGGCAGCGGGACTGATGCCCTGAGATTTGCGTTAATGGCCGCTGGGGTTGGCCAGGACGACGCCGTGGTTACAGTCCCCAACACGTTCATCGCAACCGCAGAAGCTATCTCCCAGGCAGGGGCTTTGCCGCGCTTCGTGGACATCGACGAGCGAACTTACAACATGGATCCGGAGAGACTCAGGGAGTACCTTGAAACTCAGTGCGAGCCGAACGACGGCAATGGCAAACTCGTTGATAAGAGAACCGGGAGGGCAGTAAAGGCCGTTGTGCCTGTCCACCTTTACGGCCAGCCTGCCGACATGGATCCGATACTTGAGCTGGCCGAAAGGTATCATCTCGTGGTGATCGAAGACGCCTGCCAAGCCCATGGCGCGGAGTATTTCTCAAGAAAAGAGAATCGTTGGAGAAAGGCCGGCTCGATGGGTCGTGCCGCCGCATTCAGCTTCTATCCGGGAAAGAATCTTGGTGCTTGTGGCGAGGCAGGGGCGGTTACTACAAACGACGCGGAGCTTGCCCACAAAATTCGGATGCTGCGTGACCACGGCCAAGCGAAGAAGTATTACCACGATATGGAAGGGTACAACGGCAGACTGGACTCGATTCAGGCGGGCATTCTGCAAATAAAACTCAGGCATCTTCCCAGTTGGAACAAAAGGCGATGCGAGAATGCCTCGCGCTATAGGGAACTGCTCAGTCCAGTCGACGGCGGCATAAGATTGCCTTATGAGCCGTCTTGGGCCAAGGCTGTCTACCACCTCTACGTCATACGCACTCAAGACAGAGATCAGCTTAGAGACCATCTGGCCGGGGCCAATATCGGTGCCGGAATCCACTACCCAATACCGCTGCACCTGCAGAAAGCATATAATGCCCTGGGGTACAAAGCAGGGGATTTTCCAGTGTCCGAGAAGGTCGCATCAGAAATCCTCTCCTTGCCTATGTACCCTCAACTTGGATTTGACCAACTGAGTCAAGTCGCTCAGAAGGTGCTTGATTTCGTTTCTGCGGGAGCCACCAGTGAGTCTCGGTCAGTTCGCTTGCCAGCATCAAAGGTCTAGAACCGCTCACCACCTTTTGGCAATTGGCTTCGAGCACGAGCCGAGTGTGGGTGTGACGGTCAACAGCGATAGTCCCAGGCACTTCCTCCCTCAGGATCAGCAGATAACGGAGCTGTAATGGCAGAAAAACGGTCGCAAGGGTCCGGCCAGAAGAAAATCTGGATTGATATGGACAATTCACCTCATGTGCCATTTTTTGCTCCAATTATCGCAGAGCTTGAAAAGCGCGGTTATTTGGTAACGCTCACGGCGCGCGACTGCTTCCAGGTGTGTGGCTTGGCGGATCTTCTCAATCTGCGCTGCAAGCGGGTGGGGCGACACTACGGCAAACACAAGCTTATCAAGTTGGCCGGGCTGTGCTTCCGCGCTTTGCAGCTCATTCCCACCATCCTGAAGGAGAAACCGGATCTAGCCTTATCTCACGGATCTCGCTCCCAGTTGATAGCATCCACTGTAATGGGCGTTCCATCGTTCATGATGGGCGACTATGAGTTTGCTCAGGGCTTGGTATTAATGAATCCCACTTGGGTGATGGTCCCGGACGTAATACCTGTTTCTGCGATCAAATGCGACAAAGACCGCATCCTGAAGTACCCTGGGATTAAAGAGGATGTCTACGTTCCGCAATTTAGGCCCGATCCTGGTATTCGTGCGCGTTTGGGACTGAATGATGACCATATCGTGGTAACGGTACGCCCTCCAGCCAGTGAAGCTCACTATCACAATCCGGAAAGTGACAGGCTTTTCAGTGCGGCGCTTGATTTTCTCGGATCCAAATCGGGTCTGCGCATCGTCTTACTGCCGCGTAATGAAAAGCAGGCGAATAGCCTGCGCAAGCTTTGGCCCGAGTTATTCGCCACTGGCAGAATAATCATCCCGGAGCATGTAGTCGACGGGCTTAACCTCCTTTGGTATTCTGATCTCGCGATCAGCGGTGGCGGCACCATGAACCGGGAGGCAGCAGCATTGGGGGTCCCGGTCTACAGTATCTTCCGAGGCAAAATCGGAGCTGTGGACAGGTATTTGGCCCAAAACGGTCGCCTCGTAATCCTAGAAAGTGCCGACGATTTCCCCAGGAAGATTGTTCTGGCTCGAAGACGGCGACCTGACAAGCCCGAGCCTGCCAAGGGCAATGCTTTGAAGGCAATAGTGGACAATATTATTGCTGTAGTAGAGTCCAGATGTCCTGCACCACATCACAAGATCCAGTGACGACTTACAGGGCAACCCAGTACAAAGGTGCGCACGGGGAGCAAGCGAACATCCGGGAGCTGAATTTGTTGGCGGTCAAAGGGCTTATCGCGATGTTCGACTCTGAAAGCCAGCTTTTCTGCTTCCGGATGAAGCAGTCCAAACAGGGTCTAGCCAGGGAGGGACTATCTCACAGATATACCATCATTACGCTTCTGGGACTTAGCCAAGTCGAGTCTTCCCGCCTTCGACCGCTTGTTGACCTCAAGCCCACCTTGGAAAACCTTCTCAAGAACACGAGCTGGCTGAACAATATTGGCGATCTTGGCTTGCTCCTGTGGCTCTGTGCGTTGGCTTTGCCGGAGCGCCTGCCGGAGACATATATCAGCCTTGACGTGAAGGGCGCCTTGAGCCGTTACCGCGACGCTCGGGAGAAGCGAACAATGGAGCTGGCCTGGTTTCTGTCGGGCCTCGCTCATGCGACCCTGGCGCGCCAAGAGAAACTTCCGGGCCTGATGGATTTGGCGGTAAAGACATTCCACCTACTCAAGAGTAACCAGGGCAGTCAAGGCATCTTCGGCCACCTCCCAAGAGAAGGAACTTTCGCTGGTGCCTTGAGGGGCCGCATCGGCAGTTTTGCTGATCAGGTTTATCCTATCTACGCCTTGTGCAAATTTGCTCAAGCCTACGGCATAGAAGAAGCTGTCAAGATGGCGCAGGCTTGCGGTGAAACGATATGCCGCGTTCAAGGACCGTTGGGTCAGTGGTGGTGGCACTACGATTCCTTGACGGGCGAAGTTGTTGGGAGATACCCGGTATTCTCGGTCCACCAGGATGGCATGGCGCCCATGGCTCTTTTTGCTTTGGGCAAAAGCATCGGCGAGGATTTGAGCCCGTGGATTTATCGGGGGCAACAGTGGATTAGCGGGAAAAACGAGCTTGGCCGAGACCTTCGCGAAACCTCCACAAACATCATTTGGCGTAGCATTTATCAGGCGAAGTGCAGGACTTACTTCAACGAAGCTAAAAGCCTTCTGGGATTCGGCCACAACAATGATGCTCCCTCTGGCCTTAGAATCAGGTTCGAATGCCGGCCGTATCACTTTGGATGGCTGCTGTACGCGTTTGCGAATGAAGGGTTCGTGTGAGACTTGCGCCTCACTCGTGCTGTGCATGGCCGGTCTAGACTGTTTGTCGTGGACGATCTAAGGGAACGAAGATGAAGATAATGAGCGTCGTTGGAGCCCGGCCTAATTTCATGAAGGATGCTCCAATCATTGCGGCCATTCGAGACTACAACAACCGAGCATCACAAAACACTTCCAACGAGCAGGCTGAACCCATCCAGCACATCCTTGTCCACACGGGGCAGCACTACGACGAGGCCATGTCCGGGTCGTTTTTCACGGACCTGAACCTTCCCGCGCCGGACGTCTACCTGGGTGTGGGTTCGGCGTCGCATGCGGTGCAGACGGCGGAGATCATGAAGAAGTTCGAGGAGGCGCTGCTCCGTGAGCGCCCTGATGTGGTCGTGGTCGTCGGGGACGTGAACTCCACCGTGGCCTGCACACTGGTGGCTGCGAAGATCAGTTACGACGCTGCGGGTACGCGACCTCTGATCGCTCACGTGGAGGCAGGCCTACGTTCCTTCGACCGCACGATGCCTGAGGAGATCAACCGCATCGTCACCGATCATCTCTCTGATCTACTCTTCGTGACCGAGGCGAGCGGATTGCGCAACCTGGAAAAGGAAGGCATTGCCCGGGAGAAGGTCCACTTCGTGGGCAACACGATGATCGACTCGCTCCTGACGTTCACAGGCAATGCAGAGGCCTCCACGGTCCTCGATGAACTTGACCTTTGTGGGCGCGCCTCGGGCGACGGCGCGCGCGGCGGGACCGTGGCGCGTTATGCGCTGCTCACTCTGCACCGGCCTACCAACGTGGACCACCGTGAACGGCTGATGAACATCCTCGAGGGGCTCACCGAGCTGGCCGCGGAGTGCCCCGTAATCTTCCCTGCGCACCCGCGCACGCGCAAGCGGGTGGAGGAGTTCGGCCTAGCGCATTACTTCGCGTCAGCGGGTGCCGCGCCCGCGGCGGGCGTCCGCCTGATCGAGCCACAAGGGTACCTCAACTTCCTCTGCCTGATGAAGCACGCATCCCTCGTCTTGACGGACTCAGGGGGCATTCAAGAGGAAACAACTTGCCTGGGCGTACCGTGCGTCACGGTCCGCGAGAACACGGAGCGACCAGTTACCGTCGAGATGGGAACCAACGTCCTTGCCGGAGTCACGCGGGACGGGATCCGAAAGGCCATCCAACAGCAAATGGGTGCGCGAGGAAAGGGCAGGGTCCCTGAGTTGTGGGACGGTCACACCGCCAAGCGAATCCTTGAGGTCCTGTGCCACGCCGTCGCCGGCCAGGCCACCACACCGGAACCCCAGAGCGCAGGCGCGATGTGGCCATGACCCGAGGTTCAGGTTCGCGCAATCCCACCAGCAAGAGAATTCCCGAATATGTCGCTTTTTCCAAGTCAGCAGAAGAAAGACAGAACGCGGGCATTTTGTCACTCCTGGGCTTCCCCGCCAATAGCGCTATGCGGACAGCGAAGGCTGTGCCCGAGGACAGGGTGGGGGCCTGTACGAAAATTGGCCACCTCGGCAGTACTCACACCGGAGGCTTGCCAGTAAACTCTCCAGTGGATTAAAATACAGCCGAGGTGCTTGATATGAAGTTACTCCGGATCATCGCTCTCGCGTTGTTTGCCCTGGTTGCTAACGAGGCGTTTGGGACTACGTACTACATCGATTTCGCGAATGGCAACGATGCCAACAACGGCACGTCAAAGGCCACTCCCTGGCAGCACGCGCCAGGGATGCAGGGATGTACGGGTACCTGTGCCTCGACCACGCCCCAGGCCGGAGACAACATCATCCTGAAGGGTGGCGTGACTTGGCCAAATTCAGTATTCTGCTGGGTGCCACCTTCTCCCGGAAACAGCAGCAATCAAATCTACATCGGAGTGGATCAGACGTGGTATGACTCAGGAGTTTGTGGGTCTTCCTTTTGCCGCCCCATCCTTGACGCTGGAGGAGTATTGATCTCCGGAGGGGATATTTACAACCGAAATAAAAATCTGATGCTCAATCTCGGTAATGCAAACTACCTGACCCTGGACAATCTTGAGTTCAAGGGGTTCTATTGGGACAACACCTACACGGGAGACGGCAAAAACATCATGATCGTGATGGGTGGCGCTGGGCAACATATCAGAAACTGCTACTTTCATGGGTGGTCGCACGCGCCAGGGTCCAACATCTACGATGCCACAGGGATTCGTGGCGACACGCATGATCCGACTGGAGAAGTAGGCGCGGATGTCGCTTACTGCATATTTGACGGATCGGAAGGTGACCAGAAAAGTCTAGGCGTAGTCTTTGGCGGCCCGCCGAACCTCATGTACAATATCGTGAGGTACGTGTCCAACGCCTTCGTCGGCCAGTTCTCCTCCGTCCATGACAATCTGATCGAATACGTGAACAATGGCTTCTCCTCAGGTTCGCACATGAACGCCATTGAATCGAACACCGACCAGGAATCTACTGGCGGCCTTGGGCTTCTTGTCTACAACAATCTCATCCGCCACACCGACACGGGGGTTGTCAATATCTGGGTCGCGCCACACAGCGGAAGAATATCCTGGGTGTTTAACAACGTGCTAGTGGACACCTACGCCAACATCATGGACGTGGCCTACTGTCTTCCTCAGGGAAGCTGTCCGAGTGGTGGCGTTGTAGTTGTCAACAACACGACGGAATGCGGCCCGGATTCCAATCCCGGCGATTCGTGTACCGGCGCTGGGTCTCCTGTCCTAACCGATACGACCAGGAACAATCACTTCATCACGAGCAACGCCAATCCCGTGAACCAAGCGCCAAGCACTGTCTATACGGTCAGCAACAATGTGGCGCAGAGCAAGACAACGGCAAACGCGCAGGGGTATACATCTAGCCAAACCTACGCCTTTTCACCCACAGCGGGCACTAATTCGACGGTCGGAGCAGGACTGAACTTAACATCATTATGCACGGGAAGCCTCATCGCCCTGTGCCAGGATACGACCTACGCTTGTGCCTATAATCAGGTTAATCACACGGTGAGCTGCCCGGCACGCACTCCGGTGGCGAGACCTTCAAGTGGCGCCTGGGACGCGGGGGCGTACCAGTACAGCAGCAGTTCTGCAAATAAGCCGGAGCCGCCTTCGGGTCTGACAGCTAGCGTCCACTAAGCTGGGATTCCACATCTCTAGTCTCCTCCCATCACAAGAGGGGTAGGCCCTTCTTCCAAACCAAGATCGATTTCCATCCCACCGTTTCCTGACTTACAGAACGGAAATGAAAATGAGAGTGTTGGTTGCAGTTGCAAGCTACGGAACGGGGAATGACGCCTACTTGCGGCAGCTTGTCAATGAGTATCGTTCAATGCCACACGATGTCGATATCGTGGTGCTCTCCAACCTGGCTAAGGAGCTGGGGCCGGGTGTGGAGGTTGTAGTCGGCTTACCAAGCAAGAACCCCCGGTCGCTCCCTTTCGCCCATAAGCGGTTTTTTGCCGAACGATTGAATAATTATGACCTTTTCGTCTACTCGGAGGACGATATTCTCATCACCGAGAAGAATATCCAGGCCTTTCTTCGCGCGTCGGATGTTCTGCCTGAGGACGAGATTGCGGGTTTCCTTCGCTATGAAGTAAACCAGGACGGAGGAATTTACTTATCCGACGCCCTCGGCTTCTTTCACTGGGATCCGGATTCGGTCCGGGCAAGAGGTGACCAGACTTACGCCTTTTTCACCAACGAGCATGCCGCCTGTTACATTTTGACTCGGCCACAACTCCAGCGCGCCATAGCCTCGGGAGGATTCTTGGTTGCGCCGTACGAGGGAAAGTACGACATGCTCTGTACGGCAGCGACGGACCCCTACACACAGTGCGGCTTCAAGAAACTGATCTGCATCTCACACCTTGATGAGTTCCTTGTTCATCACCTCTCGAATAAGTATATTGGCAAATACAGCCTTCCGAGAGCGGATTTTCGCACCCAGATAGAAGCTCTTTTGAAAACCGCAGATAATGGAAGCTCCCAGACCCTCTTTGAGACCGAAACCAGATTGCCGCGCCTGATTTACTCGAAGGTCTTTTACGAGCCGGTCAGAGAGGACGTTGTTTCCTTGATTCCGGGGGGGGTAAGGAGTGTGCTCTCCATCGGATGCGGGTGGGGTGCGATGGAGGAGTATTTGGCGAAGAGGGGCTTGAGAGTTGCCGCTGTTCCCATGGATCCGGTGATTGGGGCGTGTGCAGAGGCGAGAGGTGTGAGAACTGTCTACGGGGATTTGGATTCCGTCCCGAAGAAAATCGCGAACGAAAGGTTCGATTGCCTGTTGATGTCCAATGTGCTCCATCTCGTGGCGGACCCCTTGAATGTCTTGTCCTCCTTTGCCCCACTGCTGTCGGATGATTCGACCGTAATTGCTATGGTGCCCAATCTTTCGCGAGCCCCAGTCCTTTGGGGGCGGATTCGTGGTGACCGGCGTTTCAAGGACTTAGGAAGGTACAATAAGACACGTGTAAACTTGACGTCACACAAGATTCTGCGGAATTGGTTTGAAAGTGCTGGAATGAGGATTGAGCGTGTCATTGACGTTTTCCCCGAGAGTGTGAGGGGGGTAGGCCGCCTAACTCTGGGTTTGGTGGCACAGTGGCTCAGTTCGGAAATTGTTGTTGTGGCCAGAACAAACCTGAATCGCCACCACTGATATCACTTGAAATTGGTTGTTTAGGCAACCACAGCTTCTATTACAAGGCATTCTCCGAAAGTATTTCAAAGAGAGGTTTTCGTCCCGGCAGTCAGTTTCCCGCGAAGAACTAATCTTACATGGCAAAACAGCGATCGTTTATGAACGCGGTAAAGTGGGCCTACACAGCCAACTGGGGTGAGAGAGCTTTTTCTGCCCTCTTTACCTTCGTTCTTGCTGCTCTCCTAGGTCCACGTGACTTTGGCATTATTACGATTGCCATGATTTATATCATGTTCATCCAGATGTTCCTCGACCAAGGCTTAATGACTGCTTTGATCCAAAGGAAACACCTTCAGGGGGAGCATTTAGACGCGGTCTTCTGGATGGATATTCTCCTTAGTTTCGTTCTTGTTGGCTTGAGCATTCTATTCAGCAGATGGTGGGCCAGCCTGAATCACCTTCCAGGACTTCCCTCCATTATTCTTGCTCTTTCCCTTACCATTCCTATTCAGGCGCTTTCGATTATCCAGAATGCCCTCTTGCAGAGAGAGTTAGACTTCAAGAGCCTTGCGCTTCGCAGCAATGCTGCGGTTGTTGTTGGTGGGTGCGTTGGCATCGCGATGGCTTTCGGAGGGTTTGGCGTGTGGGCCCTTGTTGGCCAGCAAGTTGTTAAGGACTCGACGGCTCTAATTCTCCTCTGGAGGCTCAGTCCCTGGCGCCCGCGTTTCGAGTTTTCCTGGAGCCATTTGAGAGAACTTATGGGCTTCTCGGTCTCGAACTTTGTCGCGCAATTGGGGATTTTTGCTGACATGCAAGCGGGGGCAATCGTGCTTGGCACCCTTTTCGGTCCAGTGGCGGTAGGATTATACCGGCTGGCTGACCGCCTGACTAGCACTGTTCTGACCGCAACAACGAGTGCGATCCATTCTGCTTCATTACCTGAGTTTTCGCGCCTCCAGGACCAGCCAGCTGAATTGCGAAGGAGCGTGCTCACGTGCATTCGCTTGAGTTCGGTAGTCACTCTGCCGGCGATGGCTGGCTTGGCGGCTGTTAGTGACCCACTGATGGCTACAATTGGGCCAAAATGGGTTCCCGCTGCTGACGTCCTCAAGGTTCTTTGCCTGCTTGGATTGGTCATGACATTTGCCATTTACACCGGCCCACTCTTGCAGGCACTTTCAAGACCCCACCAGTTAGCTCTGTTGGAATGGGCGCGTACGATAGCGGGATTTATTTGTTTAGGAGCGGCAGGTTACCTGGTCCGGAACACGTCCATTCGGTGGGAGATCATGGGTATTGCCCTTGCACGGTTCGTAAACGGAGCCCTACTTGTGACGCCAGTTTTCTTATACCTTCTGTTGCGCCTTTCCGGGATTTCTCTTCGCCAGCTAATCGCCTCACTCGCTCCTTCAGTGATTGCATCGGCAAGTGTTGTCGGATCTCTGCTGTTGTTTCAGTCTACGGGCTGGTTGGCGGCTAGTGGGCCTTCGATACTTTTGACAGCGGAGGTCCTGATTGGTGGCATCACCGGGCTGGTGGTTTTACTTCGTCTTGATACCCAGCTGCGGCTGGCTATTGTGGCGATGCTGCAAAGGACCATTGGTAGCCGTGTTGTGTCTAAAGAGGTGGTGTGAGACCCCCTACGCCTTCTCTTCTTCCCACTGTTGAAGATCGAGTTCGAAAACATCAACCATGCACGTCGCATCCATTCTGCCGGACGTGTCAAGCGAGGATTGTGTTTTCCAAGACGATCAAGGGTCCGGGTCAGTTCGTAGCACGATTGTCCGCATTAACACTCGGGCTGTGTTCTGTTTTGTCAGACCATTATCGTTTCTCGTGGCAATTACGTGATTCCAAGGGAGAGAACAGATGAGGGTATCCGTCATCCTTCCAACTTATAATCGCGGATATATTCTCGCTGAAGCACTTGATAGTGTCCTGAAGCAAAGCTATGAGGATTTCGAGCTCATAGTTGTCGATGATGGTTCGACGGATAACACTGCCGACCTAGTGCGCAGTGTTCAGAGTGAAAAGATTCGTTATATTCGACATCAACGGAACTGCGGAGTCAGTGCGGCCCTAAATAGTGGAGTGTCAGCCGCTTCCGGAGAATTCATCGGATTCCTGGGTTCTGATGACCTTTGGAAACCGGAGAAACTGGAGCGACAAATCAATTTCCTTTGCCGCCATCCCGAAGTCGATTTCGTATTCAGCGACGTGGAAATAGTCGTGGCATCGGAGGTAATTCCTTCAATCATTGGGCTCATGAAATCCTTCCCAAAGTTTCTGGAGGGGAAACTAAGAGGTGAGGAGTATATCCTCAGTGGCCGTGAGATGTATCTGTGTCTGTTGCAAGAACTACCCATAAAGCCCACAGCTTCACTTATAAAGCGAGATGTGTTTGCCAGAGTCGGTATGTTCGATGAAACCTGGAGGTCAGGTGAGGATTGGGAACATCTTCTGCGCCTCTCGCCTGGCACATGCTTTGGATATATGAACGTCCCGCTTGCCAGTATGAGGCAGATGGCGGACGCTACTCATCTGGTGTACCGAGAGCAAGACAAACTGTTTCTCCTGAAGTTGTTCATGAGAGAAAAGGCGAGGCTGCGGGGCGATCGAGAGGCTCTACGAGCCGTCAATCGTGGAATTTCAAATCACTGCAACAACCTGGCCTGGTACTACCTGCTTTCCGGAAAGCGGGTAAAGTCGGTGTCTGTTTATTTCCGAGGGTTTAGAGAAACAGGGGAGCCCAGGATGTTACTGCGAGCCGCGTCTGCATTGATCCCCCTGAGTCTCCGAGGCTTTTTGAGGCGTGCACTTGGGAAAGCGCACCTATGAGTACCTTTTGCGTCATAACTCGCACTTGGTACATAGGGGGTTCGTCAAAGATTTCGGTCATGGAGCCGAAATCTCAGAGCAATTCCAGCGAGGCATAGTCAGTGCCATTTGGGGACCTCAGTTATGGCAGCGGAGCGACTTCGACGATACTCCACCCCCTGGTGGCGGTGGCGATGCTCATCGCCATCGCCTTGATGTTTTTGCTACCCCGGAAGTATCTGATCGTGCTCTTTCTCTGCATGGTCTTGCTTGTCCCGCTGGGTCAACAACTTTACGTGGCGGGAGTTCACCTCTATGTTTACCGGATTATCATCCTGTTCGGATGGGTTCGAATGGTAGGAACAGGGCTCACGTCGAAAGGAGGCCTGTTCAAAGGCCGGTACAACTCTGTTGACACCGTATTCATACTGTGGACTGGCTTTCATGTGATGTCTTCGCTGCTCCTGTTTAAGTCAGGAGCAGCTTTGATATACCAGGCTGGCTTCGTCTGGAGTGCAATGGGCGGGTATTTTCTTCTCCGGTGTTTGATCCAGGATGACGAGGATATTCATCGGGCTATCAAGACGTTCGCCGTCATCGCTGCCATCGTGGCCCTCGCCATGATCAATGAGAAGCTAACCATGCGCAATGTGTTCGGATTGCTGGGGGGGGTGAGGCTCGTGCCGGATGTTCGGGAAGGCACGATCCGTGCTAATGGTCCATTTCAGCACGCCATCCTGGCCGGGAGTTTTGGCGGGACGTTGTTGCCTTTGGTCTATTGGCTGTGGAAAAGCCGAGAGGCGAAGAAAATCGCCGTCGCTGGCATTATCGCTTCGACGATCATCGTCTATTGTGCGGGTTCCAGCACGCCGCTGTTGGCATACGCCGCAGGGGTCTTTGCACCTTGCCTGTGGCCGCTCCGCAAGCGGATGCGCACGATCCGCTGGGGGATTGTCCTCATGCTGGTGGGCCTGCAAATGGTGATGAAAGCGGACGTCTGGTGGTTGATTGCCCGTGTAGATGTGATTGGCGCCTCCTCGGGCTATCACCGTGCGAAGCTCGTTGACGTGTGCATCCGGCATTTCAGGGATTGGTGGCTTATCGGGACGGATCAGATGGCTAGCTGGGGATGGGAGATGTGGGACTTGAGCAACCAATTCGTTAATGAGGCTGAGACGGGAGGATTGGCAGTGTTAGTCTGCTTCATTGCGATCATCTCCATTTGTTATGGGCGGCTCGGAAAGGCAAGAAAGTCGGTAGAAGGTGACCGCAAGCAGGAATGGTTTATGTGGGCGCTTGGCGCGGCGCTGTTTGCCCATATCGCAGCTTTCTTCGGCGTGAATTATTGGGACCAGATGCACTTTGCATGGCTTGCGTTGTTAGCCATAGTCTCCGCAGCTACAGCTAGTAGGATTACCAAGCGGGTGAAAGAACCTGAAGTTGAACTGATGGAGCCGCCGTTAGCTTATGCTTCCCCGTCGGGACCAGATCGAAGTGCTTTCCATTATTAGTTCAATCGGGCGTCGCGGCTTGGCGGCGTAAATCCTCCTCTACACTCACCTCAATCGTTGGTTGACGAACGAAATGAAGATAGTGTTGATCTGTAATGAGTATCCCCCGCGGCCCCATGCCGGCATTGGGACGTTCGTGGCGACTCTTGCTCGCGGCCTTTACGGAAGGGGGCACAGGGTGACTGTGGTCGGCTTAGGGGCGGCTAACGAGGAGTCCGACGACGGAGGGATTCGAGTAGCCACACTGCAGAGAAGTCGGTTGCGATATGTGGGAAACATGATATCGCGCATCCATTTGCGCCGGTGGCTGTCTGCTTATGTGAAGGCCGGACAGGTCGATGTGATCGAGGTGCCTGACGCTGAAGGACTCCTGCCTTTCGGAGTTGATGGGTGTGCCGTTGTGATTCGCTTGCATCAAACCTTCACAGGCGTCGAGCTACTTGCTCGGAGGAGGATCGCGCCAGGCATATCCTTTTATGAGCGACGCACGCTGATCTCGAATTCCAACTGGATAGGTGTTTCCCATCACATCTTGGGCCTGACCAAGACGTTATTCGGCGTTTCTCCGAAACGGTCAGTTGTGGTCTATAGTCCTATTGCTCCGCCTCCGTCCCACCTCCCTGAGATGTCCGGATTGCCCGCGAACTACGTACTCTACGCAGGCCATGTGTGTAGGAGAAAGGGAGCTCTCGTGCTGGCCGAAGCGGCTCGTGAATTCATGACCCCTCGTCCCGACTTGCACCTGGTATACGCGGGTGGCATATTGGACGAAGGAAGCCGCCCCATTTTGGAGGAAATCCGGGAAGTTGTGGGACCAAAACTCTCTGACCGCGTCCGCTTTCTGGGTCACGTTGAGCCTGAGAGTGTGTTAGCCTGCATGATTCGTGCCAGGATATTTGCCCTTCCTACCCGCATTGAGTCATTTGGGTTGGTCGTCTTGGAGGCAATGAACTGCGGCCTTCCCGTAGTTTTTACAAAGGATCCTCCTGGCCCAGAAATAGTCGAGGACGGTGTAACCGGCCTACTTGCCGACCCGACATCGCCGCGTGACTTCAGCGAAAAAATCACCCGCCTCCTGGATGACCCTGCGCTGGCAGGTCGACTCGCCGCGAATGCACGAAGGGTTGTGGCAGAGCGTTTTTCCGTGGAGAGGTGCGTTGAAGCAACGGAGCGATTCTATGAGGAGTGTCTGAAGCGTTGAGACTCCCTGCTCAAACATCGAGATTGAGCCTGCACTCGGTCAGAGCGAGATTTCATCACTAACAGTCTCGCCAACGAATGTGCTGGGCTTGGACAAACACGCTCTCCGGAGGCGTGAAGCAACTGAGTTGCTGCCCGAAAGACATCAAGGAGCGTCAATGAGCCGCGAAGACGACCGTGTCCGCGTGCTGTACAGCTTTCCGCACAAACTGGGCGCCGACAGGATCTGCTTCGTAGCCTGGCATCAGGTGAATAGCCTCGTGGCAGTGGGAGCGGGCGTACTGGTGTACCCGGGCGCCATGCAAAGGCCACTGCCAGCGAATGTGAGAGTCCACCCAACGCTTGCTAGGGGGAAGTGGCGCATCCCTTACAAGCTTCTTGGCAGTATGCACGCCTTCGCGCTGCACGACTATATTGTATCGCGCCGGATAGAGAAAATGGCAGGGCAGATTGATATTATCCACACCTGGCCGCTGGGGGCACTGCGGACGCTCAAGACGGCCGCGAGGCTGGGAATTCCCACTGTGCTGGAAAGGCCTAATGCCCATACGCGGTTTGCCTACGAGGTGGTGCAGAAGGAATGCGAGCGCCTCGGAATCACCATGCCGCCCGGTCATGAACACGCTTTTAAGCCCGACGTCCTCCGCAAAGAGGAAGAGGAGTATCGGTTGGCCGACCGCCTCCTTTGCCCCTCTGATTTTGTCGCGCGCACCTTCGTCGAGCAGGGGTTTGCACAGGAGAAGTTGGCGCGACATCAATACGGGTTCGACGAGAAAGCCTGCTATCCCGATAATAAGCCGCGAGACATAAAGCGCGGACTGACGATGTTGTTTGCCGGCGGCTGCGCGCCGAGAAAGGGCTTGCACTACGCCCTGGAGGCGTGGCTGCAATCTCCGGCCCATCGCGACGGGACTTTTCTGATCGTCGGAGAGTTCATACCGGGATATTCTGAAAGACTCTCTTCCATGCTGGCCCATCCCAGCGTCCACAAGCTAGGATTTCGAAAAGACCTGCCCGAACTCATGCGGAAAAGCGACATCCTGGTTCTACCCAGCATCGAGGAGGGAAGCGCTCTTGTGACTTCGGATGCCCGGGGCTGCGGATGCGTCCTGCTTGTCTCGGAAGCCGCGGGCGCTATTTGTGAGCACATGGAAAACGCGCTGGTGCATCGCGTGGGAGACGTTCAGACCCTCGCACAACATATCACCATGCTGTATGAGGATCGTGCGCTCCTGGAAAGGTTACGCGCTTCCTCTCTGGGGACGGTCAATGAGATCACCTGGACTGCGGCAGGAGTAAAACTCCTTCAAGTATACCGCGAGCTTCTCGCAGCGAAAGCGGTGCGGAATAGACCGTAGGCCTTTGAACGATGAGTGGTTTCCATTGAATTCAGCTCTATCCGGATTTCGAGAATGTAGGGGTGACAGTGTGATATTGAATGTCAACGGGCTGCGCTGCTTGGTTTTGGGTGGCAGTGGCTTCATCGGAATGAACCTGTGCCGGGCGCTCGTTGCGAACGGTGCCGCCGTGCGTTCTTTCGCGTGGGATGTTGTTCCCCCCGATAGTGGCGCGCACGACTGGCGAGAGCAGGTCGAGTGGATCTGCGGAAGCTTCTCCGCCACCGACCTCGTTCGCAAATCGATGCGCAACATGGACATCGTGTTCCACCTGATCAGCACGACCCTGCCGGCGACCTCGAACCAAGACGTCCAGGTCGACCTCTCTTCAAACGTGCTGCCAACATTGCAGATGCTTGAGGCGGCGAAGAATTCCGGCGTCCGTAAGGTGATCTTCATCTCTTCGGGAGGCACCGTCTACGGAATACCGACGCGCGTGCCGATTGCGGAAGACCACGCCACTGATCCGATCTGCGCGTACGGTATTCATAAGCTGGCGGTTGAGAAATATCTCCACCTGTTCTACCACCTGTGGAAGCTCGACTATGGTGTCCTTCGGGTTTCAAACGCCTACGGAGTAGGACAACCCATCAATCGTGCGCAGGGCGTGATCGCGAATTTCGTACACAAAGTGGTAAACCGTGAACCGCTCGAAGTCTGGGGTGACGGGAGCGTGGTTCGCGATTATATTTACATCGACGACGTGATCGATGCCTGCCTTCTACTCGTTGGTCATCAAGGCCCCTCCCGCGTGTTTAACATCGGCACCGGGAAAGGCCACTCGCTGTTGGAGTTGATTTCGATGATCGAGAACATACTTGGCGAGCCGGTCGACGTCCGCTTCCGAGAAGCTCGGACCGTCGACGTGCCGGTTAATGTGCTCGATGTCAGCCGTGCAACATCAGAACTGAACTGGCGTCCGACAACGGACCTTGAGACCGGCATGAGGCGAATGTTCGAGCACGCTATGCGCCCTCGGGCATATTCTGGTCGCGGCCGCGTTGCTGTTCGTATGTTCGCAGGAACAGAAAAATCAGCGTTTGAATGACCGAAAGCCGTCGGTGCCAGGTTTGATAGATTTTGCCACTTCCTCCTATGAATAACGAAAACGACTCTTCCCAATATGTAATCATCAGCCCGGTCCGGGATGAAGAAGCGCACCTGGAGGCGACGATTGCGAGTGTCACTTGCCAGACGATCCGGCCTGTTGAATGGGTGATCGTGGACGACGGATCAACCGACAAGACAGGGAGCATTATTGATCGGTATGCCAGCCAATTCCCATGGATACGTGCCGTTCATCGTCCCAATCGAGGATTTCGAAAATCGGGCGGCGGAGTCGTGGAAGCGTTCTATGACGGGTACAACTTGTTGGATTGTGACGACTGGGACTTTATCGTGAAGCTTGACGGAGACCTGAGCTTCGACCCACATTATTTTGCGAGGATATTTGAGCATTTCCAATCAGAGCCTCGCTTGGGAATGGCAGGGGGGACAATTTATCACATCGTGGAAGGGAAGAAGCAAATCGAGGTGAACCCGAAGTTCCACGTCAGAGGGGCCACCAAGATTTACAGAAGGGAATGCTGGGAACAGATCGGCGGCCTATGGCCGGCTCCCGGCTGGGACACGATTGATGAAACGAAAGCCAACATGCTGGGTTGGACCACGGTGACATTCCCCGACATTCACGTCGTCCATCATCGATTTACCGGTTCCGCCGATGGCAAGTGGGCAGACAGGGTCAAGCATGGACTGGTGTGCTACATCTCGGGTTACCATCCTCTCTTCGTCGTGGCCAGTTGCGTTTACCGATTGGCACAAAAGCCCTACGTTATCGGATCCGCCGGGATCTTCTATGGATACATAAGCGGGTATCTCAAGCGAGTTCGCCAGGTTAACGACCGAGCTTTGATCAAGTACGTTCGCCACGAGCAGCTCATGCGGCTTCTGGGTAGGGAAACTATTTGGCGGTAGCATTGGAGGCAGTAGGCACTCCTTGCATGTGTCCGAGTTTCGTTTGAAGGGCGCCCATGCGGACTGCGAGTCCAAGGAGGGCAGTCTCAAGCGAAAGCGACGCAAAACTTCCCTGGCCGCCAACCTCACGATGGAATTGTCAATTGTTCTCGTCAACTGGAACTCCGTAGATTACCTGCGGGAATGTCTGACGAGTATCTATGCACAGACCCGGGGAATCGATTTCGAAGTTATTGTGGTAGATAACGCCTCCTCTGATGGCCAGGCACGTTCGCTGAAAGCTGAATTTCCCCAGGTAACGCTGATCGAAAGTGACCACAACCTTGGATTTGCTGGCGCGAACAACCTGGGGTTCAAGTGTTCGTCTGGAGAGCACATCCTCTTTCTGAACCCTGACACCAAGGTGGTGGGGCCTGCGATCACTGCCATGGTGGATCAGTTGAGGTTGCTGCCCGACGCGGGAATTGTGGGATGCAAGCTGTTGAATTCTGATTTGTCGATCCAGACAACGTGTATCCAGCGGTTTCCTACGATCTCGAATCAAATGCTCGACATCGAGGCATTGCGGCTCCGATTGCCTCACTTGCGGTTTTGGGGCATTGCTCCGCTTTTTGCGAATCCGGAGAGACCGACAGAGGTCGAAGTCGTCACGGGCGCTTGTTTAATGATCAAGCGTGATGTGTTCGAGAAGGTGGGCGGTTTCAATCAGGAATACTTCATGTACGCAGAGGACGTGGATCTCTGCTACAAGGTTCACCAGGCAGGTTGGAAAGGGTACTACATCGGCGACGCTTGCATTATTCACTACGGGGGCGGCAGCAGCCGGCAGAGGGAACAGCGCCATTGGGCAACCATCATGCAAAGGAAAGCTGTTTTGAAGTTCTTCCAGAAGACTCGCGGCCGCGTTTATGCGTGGATGTTCAGGGCTGCACTGGGCCTTTCTGCTTTTTGCCGGTTGTTGGTGATTCCTTCCCTGTATGTTGTTGGCAAGACACAGCGTGAAAGAGAAGATCTATCCTTCGCATTTACGAAGTATGTAGCAATTCTCGGGTGGGTGGTCGGGCTCGAGAGACAAACGCTGGGGCTGAACGATAGCTGCGAGAGGCGACTGAGGCGTTCATGTGCGGAATCTGCGGAAAACTGATCTTCGATAGGGAGGCTACTGTCAGCCCGGTTCTTCTGAAGGCCATGCTGATGGAAATTCGCCATCGCGGCCCGGATGACGAAGGCATCTACACTGCGCCACAGGTTGGCCTGGGCCACCGCAGGCTTTCCATCATCGATCTGAACACCGGCCATCAGCCTCTCTCCAACGAAGATGGTACCGTGTGGGTCATCTTCAACGGTGAGATCTATAACTACAAGGATCTGCGCCGCTACCTGCTATCGAAGGGGCACAGCCTTAAGACCGAGACTGATACTGAAGTCATCGTTCACTTGTATGAAGAACTGGGCCCCTACTGCGTCGAAAAGATGCGAGGGATGTTTGCCATAGCTCTGTGGGACGAGAAGCGAAGGCAGTTGTTCCTGGCCCGAGACCGGGTTGGGATCAAGCCTCTCTATTACTGTCTCACAGACAAGTTGCTCGTTTTTGGCTCCGAGATCAAGGCCCTCCTGACTGACCCTGATGTGAAGCGCGAAGTTGCTCTTCCGATGATTGACAGGTTCCTTTCGTTCTACTACATGCCGGGCGAGGAGACTTTGTTCACGAATGTCAAAAAGCTCGCCCCAGGGTCATACATGGTGGTCAAGGACGGGAAAGCGGAAATCCGCCAATACTGGGATCTACGCTTTGCGAGAAGGGCTGACACTCCCTGGGGGGTCGAGGCCACCAAGCAGAAACTGCTGGATTTGCTGGATGAGTCAGTGCAACTCCATATGATTGCGGACGTGCCCGTGGGGTTCCTGCTCAGTGGAGGGGTCGACTCAACTGCAATGCTCAGCTTCGCCGTAGGCAAGACCGATCGCCCCATCAGCAGCTTTACCATAGGTTTTTCTGACCCCGCGATTCCCGATGAGAGACCATATGCTCAACTGGCCGCAAAAAAGTTCGGTACGCAGCATTACGAGATGACCATAACAGCAGACGACTTTGCAGAATTCCTGCCCAAATACGTCTGGCATATGGAAGAGCCAGTCTGCGAGCCGCCTGCGGTCGCCCTGTACTATGTATCAAAGTTGGCCAAGAGTTATGTAAAGGTGCTGGTTTCTGGGGAAGGGGGGGATGAAGCGTTTGCTGGATATAGCAACTACAGAAATCTCCTCTGGCTGGAGCGTTTGAAGACTTTTGTGAGACCTGTCAGCGGCTTGACAAGTGGAATCCTCTTAGCAGTTAATCATTTCATTAGGTCAGAAAAAATTAACAAATACGCCCCTCTGATCGATATGCCTTTAGATCGCTACTACTATAGCAGGACTTCAAATCCATTCCGTTTCTTTAACAGTCATATTGATGGCTTGTATTCGTCGGATTTTCGAAGTGTAGTCGACAAGGATCTTTCCTTGGAAGCTGTCACGAGATACCTCCGGAATGGGGTTCCACCCGACAACTTGAGCAGGATGCTTTATGTTGACACAAAAACTTGGCTACCAGACGACCTTCTTGTAAAAGCAGATAAAATGACGATGGCGAACTCCGTCGAGCTGAGGGTCCCATTTCTGGACCATGAGGTACTGGAGTTCGCGGCATCCCTTCCCGGGACTTATAAAGTGAGAGGGTGGACAACAAAGTATATAGCTAAGAAAGCCCTCCACAAGCGTGTTCCGCATGAAATCATAACACGTAGGAAGGCTGGCTTCCCCGTTCCCTATGAGTCGTGGTTGAGGAAAGAACTCCTCGGTCTGGTGCGGGATGTTCTCTTCAACAAACGAGCAATCGATAGAGGGTATTTTCGTAGGGATTGCATTGAGAGGCTGGTTTCATCAGATTTGCGGTTTGGAGGTTTCTCTAAGGAGATTTTCTCTCTCGTGACCCTTGAACTCTGGCACCGTGTTTTTCTCGAAGGGGAAACCGTCACCACAAGCTGAGACTGAATCTTGTTTTGTGCAGACTCTTAAACGAGTAGATGTGGTTTCGCACTTAACGACCGATCCGCTCCTTGATCCTCGATGGAAATCTCTCCTGCAGAACCATCCGAAGGCGTCGGTGTTCCACACGCCTGAATGGCTCGAGGCTCTCAGACGCACTTACGGCTACGAACCGGTCGCCTATACGACATCTGCCCCAAGCGGTCAGTTAGCCAATGGCATTGTTTTCTGTCGCATCAAGAGTTGGCTCACGGGACACCGCCTGGTCTCGTTGCCGTTTTCCGATCACTGTGAGCCACTGGTCGAGGGCTCGGACGAGCTTCGGTGCCTGATGGCGGGACTTAGGGAAGAACATGGCGGACAGTGGAAATACGTCGAGATCCGGCCGGTGACCCTGGAACCCACTTGCGAGTCCGGGTTTCAGAGAACGGCGAGCTTTTGCTTTCACAGTTTGGACTTGCGTCCTGGCGCCGAGGGGGTCTTCCGGAGCTTCCACAAGGATTGTGTGCGGAGGAAAATCCGGCGGGCGGAGCGTGAGGGCCTGACCTGTGAAGAGGGACGAAGCGACGTGCTGCTGCGGAAGTTCTACGGCCTGATGGTGGTAACGCGCCGCCGGCACATGCTCCTTCCGCAGCCGCTGGCCTGGTTTCGGAACCTGCGTGATTGCCTGGGGGAGAGCCTTAAGATCTGGATCGCCTCAAAGGACGGCAGGGCGGTCTCCGCCATACTGATGCTGCGATTCAAGAAGACGCTGGTTTATAAATACGCCTGTTCGGACGCACGCTTCCGCAGGCTCGGCGGAACACAAATGCTGTTGTGGAAGGCTATCCGGGAAGGAATCGAGGCCGGACTGGAGGAGCTAGACATGGGCCGGTCGGAGGTTGACGCTCCCGGATTGATCGCATTCAAGAACCGCTGGGGAAGTTCCTGCACAACACTCTGCTACTGGAGATATCCAGCGAATACCGGCGCGAGGACTTACCACACGTTGGGAATGAGGGCCGCCCGAGGTTTGCTTGCCCATGCTCCCGGAAATGTTCTCACTGCGGCCGGAAGCCTGCTTTATCGGCATCTCGGATGAGCGGGTGGTTTCCGTTGCAGGTAGCTTGCCTTCGAAAGAGTTTTGCGAAGAAGCAGGCACGGTGGCGATTTGTCACTACGTTTCCTGGTATTGAGAGGATGAACAGGCGGCGATTGACTGCTTCCGCCGGGAACTCCAAGAACGGCACCTGACGAGCGGTAGCTGAGGGAGTGAAGTCACACCGCACTCCTGCGCCTTCAGCGGATTGCATTTTGTGTTAGGGAAGGGTTGGTTTTTGGGGGGAACCAGGAGGGCGTGCATACTACGCGTCTAGCTGGAACAAGTTCAGGAGAATTTCAAGAAGAGATTGGAACTGTGAATCGCACACTCATTGACTTCTACCGGTGCCCGGAGAACACAGCGAACTTTGCTCTGGTCGGGAAGTTGTCCGAGAAGGTCGGCTTCTTTCGATTTGGTCCCGATGTGACCTGCTACGGACAATGCACATCAGGGTCTCCCTCCAAGCTCGCATGCGGTGGGCTGCACGATGTTTCTGCGGAGGTTCGGACTGAAGGCTCGACTGTGTGGCTTCCCTTTGATCCCGTACAAGTCGCTGAAAACCTTCGGCTTGAGCGCTACACAGGCAATTCCAACGTCCACATGGCAGTAATTGTTGCGAAGAGGATCCTGTTGAGTTCCTATTACCTCATGCGTCCTCTGTTGTCAGTCCCGCTTCGAAGGCCGTTTCAGAAGATCTACCTGCGCGGAACGCGCGAGCGGGTTTTTCCAAAATGGCCCGTGGACCATACGGTCGAGACTATGCATGAGAAGCTGCTGATGCTCTCCATGACGGCGTTGCAGATCGAGAAAGTCCCATTCATCTGGTTCTGGCCCGATAGCGCCTCGAGCTGCGCGATTATTACGCACGATGTCGAGACCCCAAAGGGTCGAGATTCCTGTGCACAGCTAATGGACTTAGACGATTCGTTCGGAATCAAGGCTTCCTTCCAAATCGTGCCTGAGAAGCGCTACACGGTCGCTCACAGCTACTTGGAAGACCTCCGCAGCAGGGGATTTGAGATTAACGTTCAGGATCTTAACCACGACGGGCGCCTGTACTCCGATCGGGAGAGGTTTCTGCGACGCGCCAAGGCCATCAACTTGTATGGCAAGGAATACGGAGCAAAAGGGTTCCGGGCTGCATGTCTCTATCGGAACGCTGATTGGTATGATGCCTTGGATTTCTCCTACGACATGTCAATTCCGAATGTCGGGCACATGGATCCGCAGGCGGGTGGATGTTGCACGGTGTTTCCCTATTTCATTGGGAAGATACTTGAACTGCCGGTGACAACTACGCAAGATTACTCGCTGGTGCATGTTATGGAGGACTCGTCAATCGATCTCTGGAAGACTCAAATCGGTCTGATCAGAGAAAAACATGGTTTAACCAACGTTATTATCCATCCCGACTACAGCATGCACGGAACAGGTTACTCCAGTTACAGAGCATTGCTGGAGCACCTTTCTCAGATACGGTCTGAAGGCGGAGTATGGATTTGCCTTCCCCGGGATGTTGATGCTTGGTGGCGGCAAAGAAGCCGAATGAAGCTAGTCTGCCTCAATGGCAGATGGCGGGTTGAAGGAGAAGGTAAGGAGCGCGCGCGGGTTGCGTATGCGAGGATCGAAGGTGGCAGACTCGTATATTCATTTGAGTAAGCGGTTCTAGGAATTGGATGGAGTGAGCCGGTTGTAGCTTTAGGCGGTATTCAAAGGAGACTAGAAGGACAAAGTCTCCGATCAGGACCCATTGCTGATGACGCGGGAAACGAAGCGAAGCACATTATGGTTTGCATGCTTTGCTGTTCTGTCCCTTCTGATGTGTGGGCCGCAGCTCGTTCACCTGGCAAGGTATTCGTCCGAGCACGAGTCATGCTCCCATATCCTTCTAATTCCTCTGGTGAGCGGCTTCCTCGTCTACATGGAAAGGAAGCGGATATTTTCAAATGTTCAGCCCTCAATTGGCTTAGGAACGGTTCTTCTTTTCGTGGGAATAGCAGCATACTACGCTGCTTCCAGACATAGGATTGCACTAGACGAGAACGACTATCTTTCGGGCACCACGTTTTCAATCGTGACTGTGGGGATCGCGGGCTTCATTCTGTGCTATGGCACCCGGGCGTTCCGGGCTGCGGCATTTCCCCTTTTGTTCCTTCTTTTGATGATCCCAATTCCTAGTCTCTTACTCGAGAGGTCTATCTACCTTTTGCAGAAGGGGTCTACCGCCGCTGCTCATGGCCTATTCACAATTCTCAATGTGCCGGTATATAGAGACGGTTTCATGCTTTCACTGCCGGGCATCAGTATTGAAGTTGCTCAGCAGTGCAGCGGGATTCGTTCAAGCCTAGCTCTTTTTATTACCAGCCTCTTGGCGGGCCACTTGTTCCTCAAGTCCACCTGGGGGAAATGTCTCTTATGCCTCACGGCATTTCCTCTTGCCATTTTCAAAAACGGCGCGCGAATTGTTACGCTCTCGATGCTTGGGGTTTATCTTGACAGGAGCTTCCTCTCTGGTGATCTTCACCGAAAGGGGGGATTTGTCTTCTTTGGATTGGCGCTCGGAATCATGTTTCCCGTGCTCCGGTTGCTGCAAAGATTTGAAAACAAGCAGGGCAAAGGGGCGGCACGCTCACCCTAGGGGAAGAGGCTGGAATCCTACGTATCGCAAGAGAATCGGAAGCTTGATCCGAGTGGCAGCTGCAGTCGTTTTCGCCTGGACTTGGCTATGGCGCTGCGGTTGCCTTCAGACAGCAGAGTCTGGGGTTTTAGCCAAGGGAGAGTCCACGGCCTTTTGGATTGAGGAGGATGACTCAGAAGTCGCCATCTCAACTGTTGTGTTTGGAAACGGCAGGAAATCGCTGCCTTGCAGCCCTTAGTAGTCCCACGAGTCGTTTCCTCCTGTCCCGAGGAGGCCCCGAATTGCGCGTGGATGAATGCCAATAATGGCAGATGTCTCCAGATGCTCGTCTGCGGGTGACGAATGAAAACGCAGGTTTGATCCCAAGTTGCGGCTAGAGGGACACGATATCAGGCAGCCAGGAGAATCCCGCTCCGGTTTTTCCTTGATCCGTTAGTACAAGTATTACAAAGGAAATGCAGGCGGACGCAGCCGCTTATGTCCAGTTATTCTGAGAAGTCAAATCCCGGGCTGCCTTAACAACCCTAATATCGGAAATGTCCGCCAAGTGGCGTTCAAAAAAGAAGGGAGCAGGTGCGAGGTGTCCGAATTACCGAGATTTCGTTGTCTTCTCATGGGGAGCCAATCCAGACTGATCCGGTGTGGAAATATCCTGCTTGAGAAGGGTCATCAGATTCTTGGAGTTATTTCGGCCGAACCAGCCATCCAACGCTGGGCCAAAGAAAAGAACCTGGAGCAAATACTACCCAGCGCAGACCTGGCGAGTCTGCTGGGGCGCGAGCCTTTTGACCTCTTTTTTAGCATCGACAATTTCTGTAAAGTGCCGAACGAGGTGTTAGGCCTGGCCCGGAAGTTTGCCATCAACTTTCACGACGCTCCTCTACCGAGGTATGCCGGCGTCAACGCAACTAACTGGGCGCTTATGAATCAGGAAAAGACCCATGGGGTGACGTGGCACGTAATGTCGGACCGGATAGACGCCGGCGACATTCTCAAACAGGTAGTTTTTCCGGTTTCGGCTAGGGAGACAGCGTTAACCCTGAACGCGAAGTGCTATGAGAAAAGCATCGAGTCTTTTGCCGAACTACTCGACGAGCTGGCCGAGGACCGTGTGACGCCGATTAGGCAGGATCTGGAAAACCGGACCTTCTATGGACGTTGGAAAAGGCCTGCCGCGGACTGCACAATTGACTGGAGTTGTTCTGCAGAGGAGATTGATGTCTTGTTCCGCGGATTAGACTACGGTTCCTACCCGAATCCGCTGGGTCTTCCCAAACTCTATTTGGGTGATCGGGCGGTTATCGTGAAAGAAATCGAGATCATGGAGTCAAAGCCAGCTGTGGCTCCGGGCACGATCACCCTCGTGACCGATGAAAGAGCCCAAGTGGCAACGAAAACCCGCGAGGTGGCGTTGGACGGGTTTATTTCATTTGAGGGCGACTCGCTCCGTCCTGCCGTATTTCTCGCGGAATCCGGACTGCGTCATGGCGATCAACTGCCGAAGCTGGAGCGGGAACAGGTAGATAGCATTACAAGAATCCACTCAGAACTTTGCAGGCATGAGGATTTTTGGATGGAGCGATTGCGCAGCCTTGAGCCGCTCCAGATCCCTTATGCAAAGCGGCGCGTCTCCAGAAGCGTCAATCTACGCTATCTAGAGGCACGTCTTACCCTTCCTGAGCGAGCACCCGCCTGGGGCGAGTATTCGGAAAGCCCCGGAGATTTCATACTGACCGCTCTTGCGCTCATTCTCTACCGGATCGGAGGCAAGGAGAGCTTCGATGTCAATTACCGTGATTTTTCGCTGGCAAAGAAACTATCGGGCACAGAGGGTTTTTTCGCTTCCCATGTGCCCCTCCGTGTCACCGGAGATCCCGAGCAGCGCTTCAGCGACTTTAGCAGGGCGATCCTTCAAGAGATAAAAACAACAAGCGCGCGCGGATCCTACGCTCGAGATCTAGTATTCAGGCACCCAACGCTTCGGGAGGCTTTCCGTTTGAGCCCTGGCCGGGGGCTTCCCGTAGTCCTGGAACGTGTAGATCGCCTGTGCGATTATCGGCCTCAATGCGACGCCGACTTCGTTGCCATCATTCCAGACGATGGAAGGGAATGTCTTTGGCTTTATGATGAGGAAGTTCTGGACGAGGCGGCCATCGACCGAATGTGGGACCAGTTTTTGGTCCTGTGGAGCGAATTGGCCGCTGGACATGATCGCTTCCTTGATGAGTTTTCCATACTTCCAGAGCGAGAGAGCAGGATTTTGCTGGAGGAGTGGTGCGGCGCGGGTGAGGAATACCCCCAGGGGACCTGTCTTCACCAACTCTTCGAAGCCCAGGTCGAACGGACGCCGGATGCCGAAGCGTTGCGCTTCCAAAATGAACGCATAACGTACCGTGAGCTCAACCGGAAGGCTAACCAGATTGCAAACCGGCTCCGTGCGCTGGGAGCAGGACCGGAGACCCTGGTCGGACTTTTTGTAGAGCGGTCTTTGGACCTGGTCGTTGGCATTTTGGGGATACTCAAATCGGGAGGAGCGTACCTGCCACTCGATCCGGCGTATCCCCGCGATCGTCTAGCATTCATGATGGAGGATACGCAGGCGCCTCTGGTTCTGACTCAGGAGAGCCTGGCAGACCGCCTGCCGAGGCATGCCGCCCATGTTCTGTGTCTTGACGGCCCCGACCTGGAACCGGCGTGCGATGGCACATCCTCTTCCCAAAACCCAGACAGCGGCGCAAAGCCAGGAAACCTGGCCTATGTCATTTATACCTCCGGTTCCACAGGCAAACCTAAGGGCGTGCTCGTTTCCCACGGCAATGTGACGCGTCTCTTCGAGGCTACCAATTCATGGTTCCATTTCGGACCGAAAGACGTGTGGACCTTGTTCCACTCCTACGCCTTCGATTTTTCCGTGTGGGAAATGTGGGGGGCACTGTTGTACGGTGGGTGGCTGGTGGTAGTTCCCTATGAGGTCAGCCGATCCCCAAAAGCCTTCTACGAACTGCTGGGGAGGGAAGGCGTCACGATCCTAAATCAGACTCCCTCCGCATTTCTACAATTGATCCAGGCAGAGCAAACGATAGAGCCCGAGGGAGATCTCGCCCTTCGGCTCGTCATTTTCGGTGGCGAGGCCCTCGAGCTGCCGAGTTTGAAGCCTTGGATCGAGCGACACGGAGATACTACCCCGCAGTTGGTCAATATGTACGGAATCACGGAAACCACCGTTCATGTCACGTACCGACCGATAAAGGCCGAGGATGTCCGCAGCGGGCGGGGGAGCGTCATCGGTCAACCAATACCCGACCTACAGCTGTACGTGCTTGACCGAAATAGGCGGCCGGTGCCGATCGGCGTTCCGGGGGAGCTCTATGTAGGAGGAGCAGGGCTCGCACGAGGCTATCTCAACCGCCCCGAATTGACAGAGGAGCGTTTCGTACTCGATCCATTCAGCCGCCGTCCGGGCGCACGGTTATACAGGACGGGTGACCTGGTTCGCTACCTTCCGGAGTGCGATCTTGAATACCTTGGTCGAACTGATCAGCAGGTACAGGTTCGCGGCTTCCGCGTCGAACTGGGCGAAATCGAGGCAGTGCTGACAGAGCATGAAAAGGTGGCCCGAGCGGTAGTCGTATTCCGGGAAGAACGGCCTGGGGACATGCGACTTGTTGCCTATTTCGTTCCCGCGCCAGGCCCTGCGGTCACGATCACTGAGTTGCGCCAGCACCTGCGGACGAAACTTCCTGATTATATGATTCCACAACACTTCGTCCGGCTGGACGCTCTGCCGATGACGCCGAGCGGAAAGATAGATCGGCGCGCCTTGCCGGCACCCCAGGAGGACCGGCGGACCGAGGAAGGTTACGTGGCCCCGCGGAGTCGCGTAGAGAAAATCATCGCCGGAATCTGGGAGGAACTCCTTCATGTAATGAACATAGGCACGCATGACAGCTTTTTTGAGCTAGGGGGCCATTCCTTGCTCCTGGTCGAGATGCTTAGCCGGCTGAACAAGTCCTTTGACCGTGGACTTTCGATAGTCGATCTTTTCCGGCATCCGACCGTTAGTGCGTTGGCCAAATTCCTAACCCAGAAAGAGGATATGGGAGTTCCTTTGACTCTCGCCTACGAAAGAGTCGAGAAACAGAAGGAATCGCTGAGACGGCGGAAAAAGATGGCCTCTAAGAGAGAGCGCCGATGAGAGAACACCACGAAATGATCGAGGAAGATGATGTCGAAAGGATAGCCGTGATCGGCCTGGCCGGTCGTTTTCCCGGGGCAAGGAATGTCGACCAGTTCTGGAAGAATCTGCGAGGCGGCGTCGAATCTATTACTCTATTTTCAGATGAAGAATTGGCGGCTCAAGGAGTCCCTCCCGACGTCCTGAGCCATGCAAACTATGTCAAGGCTGGATTTCTTCTTGAAGATGCGGATAAGTTTGACGCCTCCTTCTTCGGTTACAATCCCAGAGAAGCCGAGATCATCGACCCCCAGCAGCGGATTTTCTTGGAAACAGCGTGGGAGGCGCTTGAAAACGCAGGCTACAGTTCGGATTCCCATGAAGGCCCGATCGGCGTCTACGCGGGCGCCAACGTGAATGATTACACGCATCATCTAGGCGGCCAGATGGATGTCAGCGATCCGGCGGCCGCATTCCAGATATTGATTGGCAATGATAAAGATTTTCTTGCGACGAGGGTTTCCTACAAGCTTAACTTGAGGGGACCCAGCGTCACCGTTCAAACCGGCTGTTCCACCTCACTGGTTGCTGTCCACCTGGCCTGTCAGAGTCTGCTGGACTACCACTGCTCGATCGCCCTGGCGGGCGGGGTTTGCGTCAACCTCCGGGAGGGGGCCGGCTACTTCTATTACGAGGACGGTATCCTTTCTCCCGAAGGCCGCTGCCGCGCCTTCGACGCGCGCGCCCGGGGAACGGTTCTCAGTCAAGGCGTGGGAGTTGTGGTTCTCAAGCGGCTTTCCGAGGCGCTGGCCGATGGAGACACTATACATGCCCTGATCAGGGGTTCGGCCGTCAACAACGATGGATCGACGAAAGTCAGCTTCACGGCGCCAAGCGTGGATGGCCAGACCGAGGTGATCGCCATGGCCCAGGCCTTGAGCGGCGTTCCCGTGGATACCATATCTTACATCGAAGCCCATGGCACCGGGACTTCCCTGGGGGATCCCGTTGAAATCGCTGCCCTTACCCAGGCCTTTCGCGCCAAAACCCACAACAAAGGCTTTTGCGCCATCGGTTCGGTGAAAACGAACATCGGGCATGCAGATGCGGCCGCGGGCATCGCCGGATTCATCAAGACTGTTCTGGCACTGAAAAATAGGGAAATCCCTCCCAGCCTGAATTTCGAAAAACCGAATCCTGATATTGATTTCGGGAACAGCCCCTTTTATGTCGTCACGAAGCTGTCCGAATGGAAGGTCGAAGGCTTTCACCGCCGGGCCGGCGTCAGCTCCTTTGGAATCGGGGGGACGAATGCCCATGCCGTGCTCGAAGAGGCACCCATCACCGACGCTTCCGGGCCATCCAGGCCCTGGCAGCTTCTGCTGCTGTCGGCTCACACAACTACCGCTTTGGACAAGATGACGAAAAACCTCGTCGAGCACCTAAAGAACAATCCTCCCTTAAGCCTCGCCGATGTCGCCTACACGCTTCAGAGAGGCCGGAAGACTTTTCATCATCGCCGCATGTTGGTTTGCCAGAGCCTCGAGGATGCCGTTGCCGCACTGGAATCCCTAGACCCGAGGCGAGTATCAACATACTGTCAAGAGCCGGCTCATAGAGATGTCGTGTTCATGTTTCCTGGCCAAGGCGCCCAGTACGCCAATATGAGCTTGGAACTCTATCGGACTGAATCAGAGTTTCAGGAACAGATCGATCGCTGCTGCGAACTACTCAGGCCTTATCTTTCCCCTGATTTGCGGGATATCCTATATCCAGGGGATGAGGAGCTCGAAAACGCTTCACAAACGCTGAAGCAGACACTGGTCGCTCAACCAGCTCTTTTCGTAATCGAGTACGCCCTCGCAAAACTGCTGATGTCGTGGGGTGTGAAACCTGCCGCCCTGGTGGGCCATAGCATCGGCGAATATGTAGCGGCCTGTCTGGCCGGAGTATTCTCCCTCGAAGACGCCCTGGCTCTCGTCGCTGCCCGAGGTCGACTTATGCAAGGACTCCCCGAGGGTTCCATGCTGGCCGTTTCTCTTTCGGAGGAAGAGATCGCGCGGCTTTTGAATGAAAGACTCTCCCTGGCCGCCGTCAACAGTCCTTCCCTGTGCGTCGTTTCGGGAGAAATGGAAGCCGTGAAAGACCTGGAGGAGGAGCTTTCGAAAAAGGATGTGGCCTGCCGCCTCCTGCATACTTCTCACGCGTTTCATTCAAAGATGATGGATCCCATCCTGGTCAAGTTCACCCGGGAGGTAGAACAAGCGGACCTACATCCCCCGAGAATTCCGATTCTTTCCACTGTCACCGGCACATGGACACATTCAGCGGAGATTGCCACACCGGGTTATTGGACCAGAAATCTGCGGCAGACCGTCCGCTTCTCCAATTGCGTTCAAGAGTTGATGAAAGAGCCCGATAGAATCCTCCTGGAGGTCGGGCCGGGACAGACCCTCGGCACATTGGCCAGGCAGCATCCAGGTGGATCGGACAAGCGCATTGTGCTATCTACGATCCGTCACCCCCAAGAGCAGAACTCGGATATTGCTTTCATCCTGAACACCCTGGGGCGGCTCTGGCTTGCCAACGTCGAGGTGGACTGGTCCGGATTTTATAAAAACGAACGCCGCCATCGAATTCCATTGCCGACCTATCCCTTCGAGCGCCAGCGTTACTGGGTTAAGCCACCGGAAGAGATGCATACCATTGGGGTGGCTCGGAAGTTGTCAGAAAAGAAGTCAGACATCGCTGAATGGTTTTATGTCCCATCATGGAAGCGAGCGCAACTCCCTGAGAATAGCAACGGCAGCGGACTATCGAACCATAATTTGTGCTCTTTGGTGTTCCTCGATGAGGGTGGATTTGGTGCCAAGCTCGCTAAACTGCTGCAGAGTGATGGGCAGCGCGTGACCGTTGTGAAAGCAGGAACAAAGTATAATCGAATCAATGAGGAGTCCTTTACCATAAATCCGGGGGTGAAGGAAGACTACCACGCCTTGTGGAATGAACTCAGGGCAGGTGAACGGTCACCAAGTACAATTGTTCATTTGTGGTGTCTTACCAGCCGGGAAGAGAAGTTGTCGATTGGCGATTCCTACGAGCTCTTCCGCAACTTAGGATTCAACAGTCTGCTGTTTTTGACTCAAGCCATTGGCGAACAACTTCCTAAAGAACCGATGCAAATCAAGGTCATTTCCAACTATCTCCATGAGGTAACGGGTGAGGAGTTCCTGTCTCCTGCTAAGGCAATCCTTCTTGGTCCGTGTCGGGTCATCCCTCAGGAACATCCCAACATACATTGTACGAACGTTGATGTGGGAGACACGCAGCCAGCAGACGAATACGCGCAGTTGCTTGTGAAAGAGCTGACTGCCAAGACGATGGATCCTGTTGTCGCCTACCGAGGTACACATCGATGGGTACGAACGTTCGAATGCATGAAGTTGGGCAAAGTCGACCACTTGAAACCCAGGTTAAGAGAAGGAGGTGTTTATCTCATCACAGGTGGTCTCGGCGGTATTGGTCTGGTTTTGGCAGAATATTTGGCTCAAGCGGTCCATGCAAAACTCGTTCTGATTTCACGGACCGGCTTACCGGACAGAGAAAAATGGCAACAGTGGGTAGAAACGCACGACGAACAGGATGATGTTAGCCAAAAGATTCGAAAGGTACGGTCAATCGAGAATCGGGGAGCAAAGGTGCTAGTCCTTAGGGCCGATGTAGCCGATGTCAATCAGATGAAGGCAGCCATTGCACAAGCGCATGATCAATTTGGACAGATTCATGGAGTGATACATGCTGCTGGCATCGCTGGCGACGGTATCATACTGCTGAAAAAGCCTGACGTGGCAGCAGGCGTTATGGCACCGAAAGTGGAGGGAACTCTATCGCTCGGTCAACTGCTGCGTGAAATCAGATTGGATTTCTTCGTCCTCTGCTCCGCTCTTAGTGCACATTTGGGGGGAATTGGACAAGTAGATTATTGTGCTGCCAATGCCTTCTTAGACGCATACGCCCAGAAGTATCATTCAGAAAAGAATGTCATCTCAATAAACTGGGGAACCTGGCAGGAAGTTGGAATGGCTGTAAACACTGAAGTGCCATTTGATCTCAAAGAAGAGAGAGAACGGAGTCTGCGGCTCGGAATATTGCCCGAGGAGGGAAAAGAGGCATTTAGCAGAATTCTGGGCAGCTCTCATCCACAAGTGATCGTCTCATCACAAGACCTTACAGCGTTGATGGAAAGAAGCGATAAGGGTGGAGAATCGGTTTCTGTAGAACAGATGGCGAAGTCTTCTTTAGATCAACCGACGCATCCACGTCCTGACTTGTCCAGTGTCTATGTTGTTCCCGGAAATTCAACTGAGCAGACTATTGCCAATATCTGGCAGGAACTGCTCGGCGTAGAAAATGTAGGCATCCACGACAATTTCTTCGAATTAGGCGGGCATTCGTTGCTAGCAACAAGGCTCGTAGCCCGCTTGAAGAGCGTATTTCCCATCGAGCTCTCCGTGGCAAGCCTGTTCGAAAACCCCACGGTCCATTCGCTAAGCGAGATGGTACGGCAAGGACAGCGGGATGGGCCATCATTCGATGAGAGCAGGAGTCGAGGGCAGAAACGGAAAGAGCGCATCCGGAGAATGACGCCAGAAAATGGGAGGCCATCCCGTGAAGAATCCAGAAACCTTTGATCGCTTGAGCGGTTCGGAGATAGCGATCATCGGTATGGCAGGCCGCTTCGCCGGCGCGCCGGGCATTGAAGCGTTCTGGAATAATCTGCGGGATGGGGTGGAGTCCATCACCTTCTTCACCGACGAGCAATTGCTGGCCTCAGGGGTCGATCCCAAAGCGCTGCAGAGCAGCCGCTACATCAAAGCGGGTTCCGTGCTGGAAGGCGTCGAGTTCTTTGATGCCGCCTTCTTCGGATTCAATCCGAGAGAGGCCGCAGCGATGGATCCGCAACATCGCCTCTTCCTGGAATGCGTCTGGGAGGCGATCGAAACGGCCGGATATGATGCTGAGCGCTACAAGGGTGCCATCAGCGTATTTGCGGGCGCGAGCATGAGCAGCTACTTGATCAACAACCTTTATGCGAACCCGGAGGCCTTTGCGCTCGCCGGGATGCAACAGAGCTTTCTTTCCAACGTGCAGGATTCCCTGGCCACCCTTATAGCCTACAAGCTGAACTTGAAAGGAGCCTGTTACACCGTTGGAACCTTCTGTTCCACTTCCCTGGTGGCCGTCCATCTCGCGTGCCAGAGCTTGCTCAATTTTGAATGCGACATGGCCGTGGCCGGAGGCGTGACGGTCCTCGTGCCGCAGCATACCGGCTACTGGTATCAAGAGGGCCTGATCGTCTCCCCCGATGGGCATTGCCGGCCCTTTGATGCCAAAGCGCAGGGAACGGTGTTCGGCAACGGTCTTGGGGCCGTGGTGCTGAAAAGGTTGAAAGACTCTTTAGCCGATGGCGATCCAGTTGACGCGGTGATCCTCGGCTCGGCAACAAACAACGACGGTTCCCTGAAGGTGAGTTACACGGCACCCAGCGTGGCCGGCCAGGCCGAGGTCATCGTAGAGGCACTGGCTAATGCCGATGTCCAGCCAGAGACGATCACCTACGTGGAGACCCACGGGACAGGAACGGCCCTTGGGGATCCTACGGAAGTGGCCGCACTGGCCCGTGCCTTTCGCAGTGGAACGCAGCAGAAGGGCTTCTGTGCCCTTGGTTCAGTGAAGTCAAACATCGGACACCTGGATGCGGCGGCCGGCGTGGCCGGTCTGATCAAGACCGTTCTCGCGCTCAAGAACAAGCAAATTCCTCCAACCCTGCATTTCCATGAACCGAATCCCAATATCGATTTTGAAAGCAGCCCGTTCTACGTCAATTCGACCCTCTCCGAATGGAAGAGCGATGGCCTCCCCCGGCGCGCCGGCGTCAGCTCATTCGGGATCGGAGGGACAAACGCCCATGTAATCTTACAGGAGGCCCCTGTAACTGAACCCTCGGGTCCGTCCCGGCCTCACCAATTGCTCGTTCTCTCCGCCAAGACCAGATCCGCTTTGGAAACGGAGACCCGGAATTTGACCAAGTTCTTCAAGAGGCATCCCGATCTGAAGCTCCCGGATGCCGCCTACACGCTGCAGGTGGGTCGAAGAGCTTTCAACCACCGCAGGATCATCGTTTGCCCGGATGTCGAGGATGCCGTGTCCGCGCTTGAAGCGGTGGATTCGAAGCGCATCGCGACCGCTTACCAGGATAAAAGGAATCCACCTGTCACGTTCATGTTTTCGGGACAGGGGGCACAGTATGTCGGCATGGGGTCGGAGCTTTATAGAACCGAATCAAGATTTCGCGAACAAATCGATCGCTGCTCCGAAATACTCCAATCCCACCTCTCGCTCGATATACGGGAAATCCTCTACCCGGACAATGCCGGCGCCGAAGAGGCCGCTCGAAGGCTGAACCAAACAGCCATCACCCAACCCGCATTATTCGTAGTAGAATATGCGCTGGCCAGATTGTGGATGGCATGGGGAGTGCATCCGGCCGATATGGTAGGCCACAGCATCGGAGAGTATGTTGCGGCCTGCCTGGCCGGCGTGTTTCCCCTGGAAGACGCCCTGGCCCTGGTTGCCGCCAGGGGACGGCTCATGCAGAGTCTCCCAGGTGGCAGTATGCTGGCGGTTCGGCTTCCGGAGAAGGACGTTCGGTCGTTTATAGACAATGAACTTTCCCTGGCCGCGATCAACAGCCCTTCCTTATGTACCGTTTCCGGCGCGGGGAAAGCTGTGGAAGATCTTAAAGAGCGGCTTTCCGAAAGGAATGTGGATTGCCGCCGCTTGCATACCTCCCATGCATTTCATTCAAGTATGATGGATCCGGTCATGGAGGCATTTACTGACGAGGTGAAACGAGCGAGAAGGAACCCTCCCCGAATTCCCTTCGTCTCGAATGTCACCGGGACGTGGATTACTCCGGATGAAGCCATGGCGCCCGGTTATTGGGCGAAGCACCTACGCCATACCGTCCGATTCTCCGACGGGGTTCGAGAATTGTTGAAGGAGCCAAACAGAGTTTTTCTGGAGGTGGGCCCCGGACAGACCCTCAGCACGCTGGTGAAACAACATCTAAAAGAATCGGAAAACAAGATAGTGCTTTCCTCTATCCGTCACCCCCATGAGCAAGAATCGGATGTCGCTTTTATACTGAGCACTCTTGGCCGGCTCTGGCTGGCCGGGGTTGAGGTGGATTGGTTTGGGTTCTATGAAAAGGAGAGACGCCATCGGCTCCGTCTACCGACATATCCCTTTGAGCGCCAGCGTTATTGGGTCGAGCCGGCAGAACCGGCACGAGGTTACTTCGCGGCCCAAGCGGGCTTGACCCGAAAGCAAGAAAGTCTACCGCGCCCCGCCGAACCGGAGATCATGCAGGAAGAACTGGCTCCCAGAGATTCTGAGCTGCAAAGTGACTATGCTGCTCCCAGAAATGACGTGGAGCGGAAGGTGGTCGACATCTGGCAAAGATTGCTCGGCGTCAAGCATATAGGTATCCACGACAATTTTTTTGACTTGGGTGGAAACTCTCTGACCGCCGCGGGTTTGTTCGCCGAAATCGAGAGACTATTTGGCAGGAGGCTTCCCCTGCCGACCCTTTACAAGGCACCTACTGTCGAGGAGCTGGCCAACATTCTTCGTGAAGAGGAGCAAGCGGCACCGTGGGCCTGCCTGGTGGAGATCCAGTCCAGTGGTTCCAGACCGCCTTTCTTCCTTGTCCATGGGGCCGGCGGCAACGTACTAATCTATCGCGACTTGGCCCGACGCCTGGGTGCGGATCAACCGGTCTACGGGCTGCAATCGCAGGGGCTGGACGGGAGGCAGCCTTTCCTCACCCGTATCGAGGACATGGCGTCCCGCTACGTCGAAGAGATAAGGGCTGTTCGGCCAAGTGGCCCTTATCTCTTGGGTGGATATTGCATGGGAGGGTCGGTGGCCTTGGAGATGGCCCAGCAGCTCCATGCACAGGGCGAGCAGGTCGCCCTTCTGGCCTTGTTCGAGACCTACAATTACTCGAAAGTTGGACCTCTGTCCCTGCTGACCAAAACCGTCCTCTTCATCCAAAAAATCGGATTTCATTGGCGCAACTTCCTCCTCCTGCCGTCGAAGAACAAATGGACCTTCATCAAAGAGAAGGTGAAGATCGCCAAGGGGAGAAGCAAAGTATGGTTTGGAATGGTGACGTCAATGTTAGGCAGGAAGTTACATCTGGGTAACCGCGAGTGTTGGACGCTCTTCGATCTCTGGGAGATCAACGACCGGGCCGCCGCGGAGTACGAGCCGAAGGTCTACCCTGGGCGAATCACCCAGTTCCTACCCCTCAAGGGGTATTCCTGCCATGACCACCCGGAGGTTCACTGGGATAACCTGGCAGGCGGGGGGCTGGAAACCTGCCGGTTGCCCGTATACCCCGCGGGAATGCTGGTAGAACCCTTTGTCGAACTGCTGGCCGCGAAACTGAAGGGTTGCATCGACAAGGCTCTTAAGAGCATCTCGAATCATAGAGATGGAGGGGACGAAGTCATTCTAACAGCATTCCAGCATCAGGGCGCGGTGGCTGCGGAGTTTGCAGGAGGAGAATCGCCGGCTGCAGTAGATGGTCGCCGAGCAGGTGTTGGACATTCAGCGGTTGAAGGTGGTCCTGAAAAAAATCCTGATGTCCCTCACGCGGAGCGATGACACAGGTGTGAAGCGCGAAGGTTTGGAGTGGAGTGGACGGGCGGCTCCGAACTGGTCGGGCCGGGACGGCCGAGGCATCGCTACCGTTCGCATCGGCTCCATGACGTGCGGCTGCCAAGCCTAGCGGCCGAACGTGCTGGCCTGATAGAACTCGGGTCGGCTCATTGTAGTTGATCGGTGATTCGCTGTGCGACGTCGATCAAGGCAGCTGTTGTTGACAGGGGCGTTCGGCGCAGCGTTTGTGCTTATTGCAATGCCTCTTCACGATTTTCTCGCAGTTAGCAGGCCCCTCGGCCAGGACATTCTTGTAGTGGAGGCGTGGATACCCAAGGAGGCGCTGGCGCAGGTTCCGAGTGTGCTCAAGTCCGGGCATTATCGTTACCTTGTCGTCGTGGGCTACCCGAGAGAGGCGTCCGACAATGAATCTTTAGCCGATGTTGCGGGAACCGCGCTTGAAAAGCTCGGATGTGATACCAGCATGATGGTAAAGATAAAAGTCCCGTTCCAATCAACACGCCGTAGCTACGTTATCCCCATCGGTGCGCCTCCATCATGTGCGGTCGCCCTCAGATTTCAATTGACACACCGAACCTACGCTAGCGCCCTGGCGGTCAGTGAGTGGCTCCAGAGTTCGAGAATTCCTGCGCATGGTGTGGACGTCTTCACGGCTTCTGTGCACGCAAGGAAGAGCTGGATTCTCTTCCAGCATGCCATCGGCGACAAGTATCGGGTGGGGATCATCGCAGCACCACTAATGTATTACAATCCCCGATACTGGCTGCTGTCCAGAAAAGGGATTTGGCTGGTTCCTTTGAATCTCATTGGCTATTTTTATGCTAAGTGCCTTATTTTCTTTGACGGGTAATGTCCAGATGGACGGCAGTTTTCTGTAGATGAAGAGCACAGGTCCAACCGGATACGCTGGATGGAAACAGTCTATACGGAATCCCCACTAGTTGCAGGGGCTCCCCGGCTGGCGGCGTGACGGAGGGTGCAGAATCGGGTCCCGATTCTCGGGGGTGGCCGCTGCTCGAAGGTGCAGAGCGGCTGTCACTGTTGAGCGACGGGCGGCACTGAGAGAGGGCAAGTAAAAGGGATCTGTAATGCGCTCACGACATCCGTCTGCATCCTTCGGTTGGGTCTGAAGGTGGACTCCGAGGGCGGCCAGGACGGGGAGTACTTTACGCCGCACCGTGATGCCGTACTTCATCGACAGAATGCTGGAGCTGCCGGCAACCACGACCCAGGACTATACCGTCTTCCATATCCTGGGCGACTACTCGATTGAGCTATGGAAGCAGCAGGTTGGCCTGATTATGGCGCAGCACGGACTGGTGAGTTTTATCGCTCATCCCGATTACCTGATGCCCAAACGGGCCCGCGCTGCTTACGTGGCTTTGCTTGAATACCTCTCGCAATTGCGCTCGGAAGGGACGATCTGGTTTCCCCTTCCTGGAGGGGTTGACGCCTGGTGGAGACAGCGAAGCCAGATGAAACTCGTCTGCCAAGGCGGCAAATGGCGCATCGAGGGTTCGGGTAGAGAGCGAGGATCGCTTGCGCCACCCTGGCCGGAGACAAAGTCGCACACACCCTGACGTAGACATCGCAGCAGGGATTTTGTTTCCAAGCAGGAGGAGCTCTTGACGAATAGCAGTGGCGCAATCACCGGAACGAGCAACTTCAGCAAACGTGCATTTGCAGCCACTCCGGTGCTCTCCTGGCCTTGTCCACCTGAGACTGTCCGTCTCGAGAGCAACCAAATCCACGTGTGGAGCACGGTTCTGAGCGACTTTGACAGCGAGTTGCCTCGGTTTCAAGCCATGCTTTCATCTGCTGAGCGAATGAAGGCCGAGAGATTCCAGTTTTCCAAAGACCGTAAGTATTACGTCATCCACCGCGGGATACTTCGGGTAATCCTCGGCCGTTATCTGGAGCAACGTCCTTCCGAAATCGATTTTTGTTATGGGCGGTTTGGGAAGCCGGAAATCAAGGGAAATGTCGTTCGCGGGAGTCTCAATTTCAATGATTCGCATTCGGGTGATCTAGCCCTCTATGCGGTGACACGTGCATGCCCAATTGGCGTGGATGTCGAGAGGCTTCGGCCGGTTCCGGATTTCGAAGAGATCGCCTCGCGGTTCTTCTCTCCGCGCGAAGCAGAGACGTTGATGGCCTTGCCGTCTGAACGCCAGATGGAGGCGTTCTTTGCCTGCTGGACTCGCAAGGAGGCCTTCCTCAAGGCGACCGGTGAGGGTATCGGCGAGGGCTTGGCGAAGGTGGAAGTCACGCTCACCCCAGGCGAAGAGGCTGAGATCCTACGTATCGCAGGAGAATCGCAAGCTCAAACCGAGTGGCAACTGCGATCGTTTTCACCCGCTCCGGGCTATCTCGCCGCCGTCGCATTTAGAAACCACAATTTGGCCTTAAGCCGTGGGAGAGTCCACGCTCTTTTGGACTAAGGAACATGACTCAGAAGTCGCGCCTCTCTGCGGTCTCTGAAACCGACAAGCACTCGCCGCTGAAAGTCGCTGCTTCTTGTGGGTTACAACCCTGAGTGACAAACGCGTCTTGTGCCTATCCCGCCTTCCGCAGTTGTTGGAGCCACAGATATTCCCTCGAGCCCTTTCAAGGGATGAGCCGCGTGGAACTGTTTTGTTTTCAACGCGGGCTCCCAGCCGCATCCATTATCTCCTGAGAAAAGTGCGTGTAGTGACGACCAATCCTCTTGTCAGGCGGGCTGAAATCTGTAATCTGAGTGCGTGTGCCTGCGGCGCTGTTACCGGCAGAAGGAGGGCAAGCGTTTCAGACAGATGGCTATTCCATGCCGCAGTCCCAGGAGGAATTCTGCTTCTCGCTACCACTGGAGAAGGTTAATCTTTGTCTCTATGGAAAGAACCATGACGTCCCCCCCAGAGGACGTGGCCGCGGCGACTTGCCTTACGCCCGAGCAGGTGTTGCGCGTGCATGGTCACATTGAGGCCGAGCGCCACGCTACGCGCTACTTGCGTTGCAGGCCCCTGCTGGTGGAGCAAGTGAGCGAGGTCGTTTCTTCACAAGCGCAGGAATAGAAACAAGGAGGTGTGCGTTGAAAGGTGTCGTACTAGCAGGAGGGACGGGCAGTCGTCTGTATCCGCTTACCAAGGTCACAAACAAGCATCTGCTCCCCGTCTACGACAAGCCGATGATATATTATCCCATCCAGACGCTCGTCAACGCGGGGATCCACGAAATCCTGTTAGTAACCGGCGGCAAGAACGCAGGAGACTTCCTGCGTCTTCTCGGCAACGGCCGGGATTTCGGGTTGAAGCACCTCAACTATACATATCAGGAGGGTGAGGGAGGTATTGCTCAGGCGCTTTCTCTAGCGGAGCATTTTGCGGACGGCGGACCCATATGTGTAATTCTGGGTGATAATCTTATCGAGTACAACATCTGCCGTGCTGTAGAGGCCTTTTCCAACCAGAGCTATGGAGCCAAGATCATGCTGAAACAGGTGCCCGACGCGCCGCGTTTTGGTGTCGCCGAAATTCGCGGTGACTACGTTATCGGTATAGAAGAAAAGCCTAAGGCGCCAAAGTCTGACTATGCTGTCGTCGGTATCTATTTCTACGACAACAGCGTGTTCGATAAAATTCGACGCCTGAAACCTTCGGCCCGAGGCGAATTGGAGATCACGGACGTCAATAATCTCTACATCGAGGAGGGCACGCTTACCTATGAAGTTCTGGAAGGTTGGTGGACGGATGCGGGAACGTTCGAATCCCTACTTCGTGCCAATAACTTTGTCGCACAGACGGGAGCCAATAAGATGACCCCCAGCGCGGGCCCGACTACTGAACGCGGCTCCCTGGAGTGCCCTCGATGAAAATCTTCGTCACAGGCGGAGCCGGTTTCATCGGTTCGAACTTCATTCGCCATGTACTCTCGCTCGGCAAGGGCCATGGTGTGGTGAACTTTGACAAGCTGACTTACGCAGGAAACCTGGCCAACTTGCACTCGGTCACGGCCGACCCCAAATACCGGTTTGTCAAGGGCGACATCTGCGACCCTGCGGCGGTCACCGAAGCAATGAGTGGATGCGACGCTGTGGTGCACTTTGCCGCAGAGTCCCACGTGGACCGCAGTATCTACGAACCAGCGCCTGTCATTGAGACGAACATCACTGGAACCTTTGTCCTGCTTCAGGTCTCGCGGATCCTGAAGGTCCAGCGTTTCATTCACATCTCCACAGACGAAGTGTACGGGGATCTGCCCGAGGGAGTGAGTGCTGACGAAGGCTTCCCGTTGCAGCCCAACAGTCCTTATTCGGCTTCGAAGGCGAGTTCGGATCTGCTCGTCCGGTCCTTTTTCCGCACCTATGGGTTTCCGGCAGTCATCACCCGTTCTTCCAACAACTACGGGCCTTACCAGTTCCCTGAGAAATTCCTTCCGCTGATGATCACGAACGCGCTGGAGGACAAGCCGCTTCCCGTTTACGGCGACGGCCGGCAGCAGCGCAATTGGCTACACGTTGAAGATGGCTGTCGAGGGATCCTTGCAGTTCTCGAACGCGGCCGAATCGGTGAAGTCTACAACATTGGCGGAACCGACGTCGTAGAGAACCTGGAGATGGTTCGCCGTCTCCTGCGCCTTATGGGCAAGCCGGAATCCCTGGTCAAATACGTTGCCGACCGGCCAGGGCACGATCGTCGGTATGCGTTAGATTGCTCCAAAATCGCCAAGGAACTCGGCTGGCAATCGCTCATTAAGCTCAACGACGGTCTCCAGCAAACCGTCGACTGGTACCGCACCAACGCCGAATGGGTGGCGGGAGTACGCGGCGGCGAATATCGTACCTATTACGAGAAGTACTATGAAAACCGCGATTCCTCGTTGCAGGCGATAACGTCAGTGGAGAAGAGATCCTCGGCCTAGCCGTCTGGGCCTGCTGCTGGGGCATCTTTGCACCATCATCTGCCAACTCCCAATTGGCGCGCATGTGATGGCGAGACCCCGTGGGCGCCAGTTGGGGGAAATGAGTCAAGTTGAGACGCGTCGAGACAGCGCTGCCTGGAGTCTTCGTGATCCAGCCGAAAGTATTCCGCGACTCCCGCGGATTCTTCTTGGAGAGCTATCATCAGGCCAAGTTCTCCGAATTAGGCATCACCGATCGCTTTGTTCAGGATAACCACTCCTGCTCTGCGAAGGGCGTCCTGCGTGGCCTTCATTACCAGTTGCGGCATCCGCAGGCTAAGCTGTGCAGGGTAATTGAGGGGGAGGCTCTGGATGTAGTGGTGGACATCCGGCTCGGCTCTCCAAGTTTCGGCAAGTGGGTGAGTGTGGTGCTTTCGGCTGAGAATCATAACCAGCTGTATGTTCCCATGGGCTTCGCGCACGGTTTCCTGGCTCTATCGGGCTCCGTCCAATTCTTGTACAAGTGCAGCGATTTTTACGACGCAGCAGACGAGCGCGGTGTGGCCTGGAATGATCCAGACCTGAACATTGCCTGGGGAATTGAGGCCCCCCTGCTGTCGGAGAAGGATAAGCAGTTCGTCCCCTTGGCGAAGGTGCCGAGGGAGGCTTTGCCGCGTTACCAGGCCCAATGAAACTGAAGATTCTCTTGACCGGCGGGAAGTACGGCCAGATAGGCCAGGAACTGTGGAACTATCTGCCTTCTTTGGGCGAGACGATCCGGATCGATCGCGACGAATTAGACCTGACCGATCCCGATGCCATACGTCAAACCCTTCGAGAGTTGCAGCCGAACCTGATCGTTAATGCCGCTGCCTATACCGCCGTTGACCAAACGGAAACTGACTACCCGGCGGCTCAAGCCCTGAATGCCGATGCACCCGCTGTGATGGCCGAAGAAGCAAGAAGAATTGGCGCCGCGTTGGTCCATTACTCTACCGACTACGTTTTCGACGGCACGAAACGCACCCCCTATGAAGAGGCCGATGAGCCGAATCCCATCAACGCCTATGGGAAGACCAAACTGGCGGGTGATAGGGCAATCCAGAGCATGGGAGTGCCCCATCTGATTCTGCGTACCAGCTGGGTCTACGCCACCAGCGGTCGAAATTTCCTTCTCACTATCCTGCGGCTGGCGACACAAAGGGAAGAGTTGCGCGTGGTGAACGATCAGATCGGTGCTCCCACCTGGAGCCGCATGGTCGCTTTAGGGACGACGCAAATTCTGGCCAAGACATATTCGCCAGAAACGGGGTTTTCACGCCTACGTGAATTAGGCGGAGTCTACCACCTGACTGCAGCCGGCCAGACTAGCTGGTATGACTTCGCCCGTGCCATCTTGGAAGAGTGCTCCGATTCCTCCCATTTAGGTCCGTGGTTCACGGAAGCTACTGGCGGGAAACCCCTGGCGGTTCAGCGTGTGATTCCGGTTTCGTCCAGCGAGTTCCCGACCCCTGCACGAAGGCCTCCTTACTCCGTTTTGTCAAACGCCAAGCTGCTTCAAGCGTTTGGCATACAGTTGCCTCACTGGCGGTCGCAGTTGCACCTAGCTTTGCGCGAGACCAAGGTTGGAGATCTTACCGGTCTTTTCAGCGCCTGATCGGTCCAGGCCTTCATTTTGGTCGAAGGCGCAGCCAGCCGCTCCAGAACGCTCGTCGAATCGGCTCGGCCTTCTACGTCAATCACCAAGAACTCACGCGTGTACTCGTCTACCACCCTCGGCATTTTCAGTGGACGGCCATCGGAGGTCCGAGCGGCCACCAAATCGTACGACCAAACATGGTTCGGCCTGCGGGGTCCCAACTGCAGACGCGATCCATCGTTCAGCCAGAGACAACCTCGTTTCGGCTACTTCTTCGGCACCTTCAGTCCCTCCTGCCGCTAAACTCTTTCCGCTCGTTTGTGGTTCACCCGCCATCCTTCCCGCCGCAACAGTGCCCTGATCCGCCGGCAGCCGTACTGCCTGTACCCACTCGCTAGCTCCACGATCCTAGTTACCATTCTGGGTTCATCACTCGGCGGTGCGGTTCGCCGCCGCCGCGTGGAACGAGACTGCCCCTGACCTGACGTGCCCGCCGCTCCGACACCTTCATGAGTTGGCAGACATGCTCCGCCGCCTGGGGGGCTCAGAAGGGTCCTGAGGACGCCTCTTTCGAAATCGCCAGGTCCAACGCCTGATCCGCGACCAGTTTCTTCAGGTGTGCATTCTCTCTTTCCAAGTCCCGCAAGCGCCTGACCTGATCGACTCGCAGGCTCCCATACTCCTTCCGCCATCGATAGCACGTCTGTTCGGTAATCCCCAACTTCCGGCAGACCTCGGCAGTAGTCTGACCCTTGGCCAGTTCCACCTCGGCCTCTCGAAGACGGGTGATGAGCTGCTCGCTGGTGTAGCGTCTTCTGGTCATCCTTCTCCCCTTTGCTGATCCAATCGAAGCCAAGAATCCTAATTTACCAACCGGATCGATTTAAGGGGACAGGTCAGTGTCATCCGATTTCCCGGTGATACTCCTGCAGCGATTTCACAGGATACTGCTCCAGCCGTCTCGCCTCGATGCCGATGGCTGCCGCCAGAGCTGCGGTTGTGGTGGTGATGTACGGAATCCTGTACTTCACGGCATTCTTGCGGATATAGGAATCGTCCACCTCGCTGACCTTGCCGTGGGGTGTGTTGATGATGAGGTGGATCTCGTCGTTCTTGATCCCGTCCACGATGTGCGGGCGGCCCTCGTGGATTTTCAAAATGAGATCTGCGTGCACACCGTTCTCCGCGAGGAACCGCTTGGTGCCCTCGGTGGCGAGGATCCGGAAGCCCATAGCCTTGAATCGCCTGGCCGGCTCGACGATGCCCGTCTTGTCGGGGTCGGCGACGGTGATGAGCACATTCCCCTCAAGCGGCAGAGCGGTTCCCACCCCCTCCTGCGATTTGTAGAAGGCAAGGCCGAATGAATCCGCCATGCCCAGCACCTCGCCCGTCGAACGCATCTCGGGGCCCAGAACCGGATCCACCTCGGGAAACATATTGAATGGAAACACCGCCTCCTTGACGCCGAAGTGCTTGATCGGCTTCCATTTCAGGCCAAGGTCCACGAGGTTCTTTCCCAGCATGATCCGCGTGGCCAGTCTAACCATAGGAATTGCGCAGACCTTGGAGACCAGTGGCACGGTACGCGAGGCGCGGGGGTTCGCCTCGAGCACGTACACAGTGTCGTTGGCGATGGCGTACTGCATGTTCATGAGCCCGACTACCCCGAGCTCCACGGCGATTTTCTTCGTGTAGGCCTCGATGGTCGCCAGGTGTTTTTCGGAAATGGTCACAGGCGGTATGACGCAGGCCGAGTCACCGGAATGGACCCCCGCGTATTCGATGTGCTCCATGACGGCCGGCACAAACGCATCGGTCCCATCGGCGATCGCGTCTGCCTCAGCCTCGAGGGCGTTTTCGAGGAACTTGTCGATGAGGATCGGCCGGTCCGGAGAGACGTGGACCGCCGCCTGCACGTAATGCCGGAGCATCCTTTCATCAAGGATGATCTTCATGGCCCGGCCGCCAAGCACGTAGGACGGACGCACCATGAGCGGATAGCCGATCCGTTCGGCTACGGCCAGGGCCTCCTCGAGTGTGCTGGCCATGCCGGATTCTGGCTGCGGAATGCCGAGCCGCTGCATAACCTGGCGGAAACGGTCCCGGTCCTCGGCCAGGTCGATGGTTTCCGGAGTGGTTCCGAGGATTTTGACCCCTGCCGCGTGCAGTTCGCGGGCGATGTTGAGCGGCGTCTGGCCGCCGAACTGCACAATTACACCTTCTGGTTTTTCTTTTTCATAGATGCTGAGTACGTCTTCGACAGTCAGGGGTTCGAAGTATAGCTTGTCCGATGTGTCGTAGTCGGTGGATACCGTTTCCGGATTGCAGTTGACCATGATGGATTCGTACCCTGCCTCGCGGATGGCGAAGGCCGCATGCACACAGCAGTAGTCGAACTCAATGCCCTGTCCGATCCGGTTCGGTCCGCCGCCGAGCACCATGATCTTCTTTCGTCCACTGACCTGCGTGCGGTCCGGAGCGTTGTAGGTGGAATAGTAATAGGCGGCATTCTCCACGCCGCTGACCGGCACGGGTTCCCAAGCTTGCTCGATGCCCAGTTCGATCCTGTGTCTTCGAATATCCTCTTCCGGAACGTTCAGTAATTTAGCCAGATACTTGTCTGCGAACCCGTCTTTTTTCGCCTGCCGGAAGAGTCTCTCCGGCAGGTCCTTCCCGCGATAGCGCAGGATTTCCTCCTCCAGATCGACCAGCTCCTTCATCTGCCGGATGAACCAAGGCTTAATGTGTGTCAGCACGTACAGTTCATTGATATCGGCGCCCTTTCGCAGGGCTTCATACATGACGAACTGGCGTTCGCTGGTCGGAAAGCGCAACAGCCCCATGAGCTCTTCCAACGGCAACTGGTTGAAGTTACTTGCGAAGCCGAGGCCGTATCGTCCGATTTCCAGAGAGCGGATGGATTTTTGAAATGCCTCCTTGTAATTGCGGCCGATGCTCATGACTTCTCCGACAGCGCGCATCTGCGTGCCGAGCTTGTCTTCCACGCCCTCGAATTTCTCGAACGCCCAGCGGGCAAACTTGATCACGACGTACTCCCCCCAGGGCGTGTATTTCTCGAGCGTGCCCTCGCGCCAGTAAGGAATCTCGTCCAGCGTGAGCCCGCCGGCGAGCAGCGAGGAGACGAAGGCGATCGGGAACCCGGTTGCCTTGGAAGCCAGAGCCGATGAGCGGGACGTCCGCGGGTTGATCTCGATGACGACCACACGCCCGGTTCTCGGATCGTGTGCAAACTGGATGTTGGTTCCCCCGACGACCTGAATCGCCTCCACGATGTCGTAAGAGTGCTTCTGCAGGGGCGCTTGAAGTTCCGGGGTAATGGTCAGCATGGGTGCCGAGCAGAATGAGTCGCCCGTGTGCACGCCCATGGCGTCGATGTTCTCGATGAAGCAGACGGTGATCATCTGGTTCTTTGCGTCCCTCACCACCTCGAGCTCCAGCTCCTCCCAGCCGAGCACGGATTCCTCGATGAGCACCTGGTGCACCATGCTGGCGGCGAGCCCTCTGGCGGCCACGGTCTCGAGCTCCTCCACGTTGTAGACCAGCCCGCCCCCGGTGCCTCCCAAGGTGTAGGCCGGACGGATGACCACCGGATAGCCCAGTCTTTCCGCGGCCTTCTCGGCATCCTCGACCGAGTACACCGCCTCACTTCGGGGCATCTCGATGCCGAGCTTTTCCATGGTCCGCTTGAATACGGTCCGGTCTTCGCCTCTTTCGATGGCGTCCACGTTCACGCCGATAACCTGCACACCGTATTTGGCGAGCACGCCTGATCTGGCGAGCTGGGAGGAGAGGTTGAGCCCGGTCTGCCCACCCAGGTTGGGCAGCAGGGCGTCCGGCCGCTCCTTTTCGATGATACGGGCAAGCCGCTCAGCATTCAGCGGCTCGATGTAAGTCACCGTCGCCATTCCGGGATCGGTCATAATTGTGGCCGGGTTGGAGTTGACCAGCACGATCTCGTAGCCGAGCGAGCGCAGGGCCTTGCACGCCTGAGTCCCCGAATAGTCGAATTCGCACGCCTGTCCGATGACGATGGGGCCAGACCCTATGATCATCACCTTGTGAATGTCGTTCCGTCTGGGCACGGAGGCTCCTGTTCTGCGCTTGGTGTGTGGGTACTGGTAAGGAACACCTGTCTCGTCCGCGTGATCGGAGTATGACCTTCCGGCACGGAGAACACCTCTGTTTTGCCAGATCCGTCAGGAACCAAGACGGTGCGTCGTCAGCACTTATGAGACTAAGGAGTAGCCTTTAGTGAGCTACAATTCGCCACTTGGTTCACCCCGTGGTTGATCTGATGACCGGCCCAGATTGTAGCGGAACCGGTGGTAGATCGTTGCCTGTTTTTGCTCCTTCCTCCGTTTAAGGATTTCCTCCCGCCACCCGAAGTAGACATCGGCCGGCGTCACGTTCTTGATCCCCTCGTGGCACCGGCGGTAGTTGCAAAACTCGATAAACTCCGCGATCGCCGCCCGTAGGCTCTCTGGGCTCGTGTAGACCAGTAGGCTTGGGTGGGCCTCCAAGGCTTAGTAGAACCGCTCAGGGTGTTGCTGTTGGTCTGAGGATGGTGCGGGGAGGGGCAAATACGTCAAATGGCGGATCTTCTCCTCGGCAGGATACTTGCGGCGGGTGACCTGCGGGGTGCGGCGGATCAGTTCGCGCGCCGCCTCCCCGGCGAGGGGGAGAGCGAAGTCGTCCTCACGAGCCACCGTGCTCGGATAGATGATTGATCGCGACCCGGCAACTTCGTATAGCCGATTTGTTCGACTTCAGGCGAAATGAGACAGCTCAGAGGGATTCGTTAAGCTGCATCTATAACGTCGTCGGCGAAGTCAAGGAGAGGAATGCGCGCTCCCTTCCCGGGATGCAAGGGGAAGTGAGACGCCCAGGCGGGGAAAGTTAGGCCAGCATCTCATGGTGTGGGTATGACGGCCTGAGCTTCGTTCGAGAATACGCTCTCGACGTTGTTCGCATCTACCGCCGTGGCCACATAAAAATACTCCTGGCCTGCCTGCACATCATAATCGCGATATGTGGTCCCATCGATGAGTGTTGAATTCAACGGCTTCGCTCTATCGTATGACGTATCTTTGGTCCGACGGTATATGTTGTACCATATGTAGTACCCCGGAGCCACCGAAGGGCTGGGATTCCACGTCAGCTCGACGTAGTGGGGAAGCACATAGGTGAAGCCACCGCGGAAGGGCATGCTTTGGGCGCCGTCTGGGTTGGTAACGGTGACGTCAACGGCCCCAGAGGTGGTGCTCGCCGGAGTTGTGGCCTTGAGCTGTGTGCTGCCGAGGAATATGACCGGTGGTGCGGGGTTTCCGCCAAAGGTTACCGTCGCGCCGTTCTGGAAGTTGGTTCCGGTGATGGTGACGTCCGTTCCGCCGGTCATAGGCCCGCTATTAGGCACAATGGTGCTGATGGTCGGGGCAGGGCCGGTGACGGGCGGCGGAGTCCCTTCGAAAGTGAAGGCGGTAGGGAGAGTGTCTGATCCGGTGTCGGGGTTAGTAAGCTTGACGTCGACTTTGCCGGGGTCATGCGCGGGCGTCACCGCCTCGATGCTGGTTGAAGTAACAGAATTGATTCTCGCTGCCACAGTCCCGAATAGCACGGTGGCACCCGTCTGGATACCCGTGCCTGTGATAGTCACCGTAGTTCTGCCGGTTGTCGGGCCAGAGCTGGGCGTGATACTAAGGAGTTTCGGTGGAACAAGGTCCCTTAGAGATTCTGTTACGTTGACGGCGCCCGAGCCACCGCAGCCTACGAGCGAGAAAGTCCAGATGATAATCCCGAGGCTCGCAGACCATGCCCAGCAGCACTTCCGGAACAACCGCTTCCTATTGACTGACAGTTCCACAGGAAGAGCAAGTTGTCTAGCCAGTCCAACCCAAGGTCCAGATGCAAACAGAAGAATCACCACCTTTGTGACGACTTATAAGGCTCTTACTTGCCTGATGTCAAGGGATTTGTCGGAGTCACAGCGTCTTATTGCTGTTTTGACCCATTGTTGTAGGAGACTCTTCGCAATATTCTGCCTGAAACCTTTAGTAGGAGGGGCGATGGTCGGTTAGGCGCGAAAGGCGAGCTAGGATCGGCTGCGCGCAGCAGTCGGGTCATGGCAGACGCACAGGGATGAAGACAGCCTCTATTCTAACCGCCCTGCTTATCTGCCTCCTGGATTCTCTTGGTGATTTCAAGCAGGACTTCGGTCGGAATTCGGGAATAGCCCTCGCGCTTCAGCCATCTCTTGAGCCGTGCGGCAAAGGAACGTCGCCACGCCTCCTCCCAGCTGATCCCTAATGGCCGCGCCAGCGCCTTACAGGTTCTGAGGGGAGGCGGTTCGGATGTGTTCCGTTCAAGCGTGGCGATGTACGGGGCGCTAAGACCGCACTTCTTGGCCAGTTCCCGCATAGTCAAGCCAGCTTGACGCCTCCGTTCGGCTAACCAAATCCCGAAGCTCAATTGGCCTCCCAGCGACAGACGGCATCTTAGCAGAATTCTGCTGTCAAAAAAAGGGCTTGACAGATGGCGGTTGTTTGCTTACTATATAAACTAACGAACCGAGGAACGAACGACTTATGAAAAAGCCACCCGTGAGAAGAATGACAAAAGCCGATCCCAAGATCGCCCCAAGAATTAACGGGCCTCGCTTCGATGGGAGCAGCTTCGTATCGCACGGCGATTTGCTGCGCCTAGCACAACGCAACCATTGTCAAGGAATCGTGACCGAACCGGTGTTGCCACTTTGTCGGCCAGAGAAGAACTTCTGGGTGTTCAAGGCCACCGTCTTCAAGTCTGCCAAGTGCCGAGGTTTTGTGGGCTACGGCGATGCCCACCCCGGCAACGTCTCACCCCTCATCTTTAACCATGCCGAGATGCGGATGGCTGAAACCCGCGCCGTCAATCGTGCCTTGCGGAAAGCTTATGGGATCGCACTCTGCTCGCTCGAGGAGCTTCCACCGTGGGCCCTGGGCCCAGAGCAGCTTCCCCAGCTGCGGCGGACTCTGCAGACTCGGCGGTGGTTTCAGAAAGGAGCCAACCATGCGCACCAGAATCCAAGGCCTCAGTCAGGCCAGCGAACGAGTCCCGCTCGTCGAAGGTCTGTATCGAGCGCGGGTGGTGCAGTTCGGGCCCGCCGCTAAGCCCTGCCGGGCGGCGCAGTTTCTCATCCTCGACCCGCCCGAGTACAGAGGTCGCCACGTTTCCACACGCCTCTACTGCCACGACCGGGCGTTGTGGAAGCTTCGCTGGTTCCTGAAAGACTTCGGCTACGACGCTGAACTCCTGGCCACAGAAGTACTAGACGACCGCCGCGTGGTGGGCTTGGAAGGCGTGATCCGCCTGGCCTATTGGGGCACCGATGGGCATCGGCGGTTGGACGTGCAGGGTTTTGCCCCTGCCGAGCGCTGGGCGGAACTGGCCCAGGAACAGGCAGCCTGTCCCGCTGTCGCTCAGAGCGCACAAGTTTGAGCAAGAAGGGGAAAAGGAGGAGCCTATGGATCACTACAGCTACACGCAGCTTTCCACTTACCTGCAGTGCCCGCTCAAGTACAAGTACCACTACCTGGAGGGCTGGCAGGAGCGGGAAGACAAGGCCAGCCTGATCTTCGGCCGGGTTTTCCAGACCGCGGTCGAGGCGCAGTTCCTGGTGTCGGACTCGGTGCGGTTTTTCACAGAGCGCTGGGCGGGGGTGAAGGACATGCCCCTGGAATATGCCCCCGGTGACAATTGGGAAAAGCTGCTCGAGCAGGGGCAGCAACTGCTCACCCAGTTCCGCGAAGACCCGCGGGTCGAGATCGAGGATGGCCGCACCGATTTTCAGGTCAAGTTCCGGCGGCCACTGCCGCTGAGCCAGAAGCATTTCCTGGCTTACGTCGATGGGATCGGCTGGGTGGATGGGATTCATTGTCTCATTGAGTGGAAGACCTCCACACAGTCCTACCCTGAGCATATGGGGCGTGTGCTGGAGCTAGACCCCCAGTTGGTTTGCTATTCCTGGGCCGCCCAAAAACAAGAGGTCTGTCTGGTGAACTTTGTGCGCAAGAAGCAGCCGGAGATTCAGTACCTCCATGCCCGCATTCGCAAGCGCCAGTGGAAGATGCTAGAGCAAACGGTGGATCTACTGGCCAGCGAGATGGAGGCGGGGCACTTCTACCCCCGCTCGGGGATTCGCTACCCGAACAACCAGTGCTTGAACTGTGCCTATTTGGGATTGTGCCTGCGGAAGAAGCGGCTGGTGGAGGGGCACCTGGTCAGGGTGGAGGAGCAGACGGTCTATGGATAAGGCAAGAGCCCAAGAGGTTCTGGCCCGGATCGATGAAATCCTCCGCTGGGAACAACGCGTGGACCAGCAGAAGGACCAGAAGTTCGCCCAACTGGGGAAGTATCTGTGCGAGGTGCGGAATCACGGCTACTGGCGGCTGGGATACAAAAGCTTCGAAGCGTATCTAGAGGCCAAGTTCCCCGACTCCCGGCGCAAGGCCTACTACCTGATGTCGATTCACGACCACCTGAAGAAGATTCCGACTGCGGAGATCGAAAGTCTGGGCTGGTCGAAGGCCCTGGAGCTGGCCAAAGTGGCCCGCAGCGAAGGGCGACACTTTGACTGTGCAACCTGGTTGCACAAGGCCAAAGAATGCACGAAGCAAGAGCTGAAGGAGGAGGTTTACAAGTACTTCACGGGGGAAGACTACGAGCCCTACGACATGGTCTACTTCAAGCTGTATGAGAGCCAGTTGCCCGTCGTTGAAAGAGCACTGTATGTCGCCTCGCGGATGGTGGGCACGGAGCGCTCGCGGGGTTACTGTCTGGAACTGGTCTGTGCCGACTTCTTGGCCGGGCGGACAGAGGAGTCGTCGCCGGAGGAGACACTGCTGGTGATTCATCGCCTGGTCCAACTTCTCCCGCCGGACTACCAGACGCGCCTTGCAGGCAAACCCGAGAACGGTGAAATGGAGCCTGCCCGAAAATGCTGAAGAAGGTAAAGCGGATCAAGTTGGGAAAGCTGGTCTATCGGCGCCTGATGAAACGTGTCCTCGAGCGGGACGGCTGGCGGTGTCGGAAGTGTGGGTCGCTCGAAAACCTGCAGATCCACCACAAGATTCGGCGCAGCCAGCAGGGGAATGACTCGCTCGCGAACCTTGCGACCCTGTGTGCGTAC
>Ga0315280_10000501_pt1 | contig 72675 bp, 63 predicted proteins | sample YL17G06_40_MG_FD_203697 | JGI IMG/M metagenome (GOLD analysis project Ga0315280, IMG submission 203697) | Sediment microbial communities from Yellowstone Lake, YNP, Wyoming, USA - YL17G06_40 | ecosystem: Environmental > Aquatic > Freshwater > Lake > Sediment | place: USA: Wyoming | collected... | reverse complement strand
GGAAAACGACGGCCCCGCGGTGGTCAAGCCCTGACGGGGCGCGCCAACGGCGGGTTGGGCCGGCTGGTTTCGCTCGCTCCTACAGAGCTTGTCCGAGGACGGTCTTACGTTCCAGGGGCGTTGCCCCTGGCTATTTTCGCCTCCCCTTTCAGGGGAGCGTGGGAAGAAAGACGGGCTATCCTGTCGGGGGAACTGACAAATGTGCGGAGCGGCACCTCTTCTGGAATTTGGACATGCACCCATCGCGGGGGAGAGCTTCGTTCATCTTCTTCCAGGTCACCTTCACCAGAATCTGCTCTATCTGCTTGAGGCCCACCAAGAATTCCATCTTTGCCTTAATGTCTCGCGTCGGTCCGGTCCTAATGACGTGCATAACATACTCTTGTTCTTCTTCTTTCTCCATAACGTATCCATAGCAGATGCCAATTTGCCGGACGAGTCGAAAGCATATCGAGAATAACGTGGGGATGTCGGCGACAAGCCCTAGCGGCCCTAGCGTTCCTGTGCCAGCACCTTCGGCGGCCGCGGCGATTTCTTCCCCATTCGCGAATTCGTTCGCGCCGTGCGATCGGGTGGACCTTCGCCAGTAGATGTCTATGATGCGGTGACGTGGAGCTCGATCATTCCTCTGTCGGCGGAATCGCTTCGCAGCAAGAACAAACCCATCGCCATCCCCGACTTCACTCGCGGCAAGTGGAAAAGTAGGATAGGTTGATAACCCGTCGAGCCGCCCGTCGGCAGACTTCGGCGAGCTCAGACTTCGGCGAGCTCAGTCGAGCCGTCGAGTCGCGGCGGCCCAACGATCGCGTCAAAAAGCGCCCACAGTAAACACGGCGAGCACACAACGACCACGCAGATCCTTGGAGATGTTCGGACGCCAGATAAGTCCTTTTGTCGGCGCGTTATCCTTGTCATGAATGTCCCCATATTTGAAAGACCTTTCCGTTCGCGCTCTTACGCGATTTTAGACTTGAGGAGCAGCAGTTGTCGAAGTAATCTCATCCTAGATGCAAAAGGAGGGGCGACAATGGGAAGGATTGCAGCATCGGTCACGGTTGCCAATCTCCTGGACCCCGACAAGAGCATCCTGTGTGATGCGCTGGTGGACACAGGCGCTTCGCACATGACTCTGCCGGCGGCCTGGAGGTCTCGGTTGGGGGATCTACAAGAGTTCGGTGTGGTGACGCTCGAATTGGCCAATCAGCAAACCGTCAAAGGCGTGGTATGCGCCCCTGTCCGGGTTCAAATCGAGGGCTTCCGCACCGTCGTGACCGAGGTGCTTTTCGTTGACATGGAACCGCGCGATGGGAAATACGAGCCTTTGATTGGCTATATTGTTCTCGAGCAATCGCAAGCCGCCATTGACATGTTCGGTCACAGACTGGTTCAGGTCAAGCATCTCGACCTCAAGTAGGTGTCGCCAAACCGCAGCCTGCCGCTACCCCCTCGTCTTGAAGCACGGAGGAAATGATTCCTTCTCCCCACCCAATGAACCTTCCAACGGTTCGCCTTGGGAGAAGGGACAGTCTGTCGCTGGGGTCCCGGTCGAAGGCCGAAGGAGAAAGGAAATTCATCACCTGTCCCCATATTAGCAGCCATCGGCCGCGGATCAGGGAAATGTGCGGCCGGCGGCTTGAGCCCTAATAGAGACGCCAGTGCTTGGCCGTCGCAAGACGCCGGAAATCGAACTCGGCGAAGTAGCGACGCATCTGCCCACCGATGCGCGTGAAAGCGCCGCCGACATAGACCGTCGAGCTGGAGACCGCGAGGGCAAAGACCGAGGAGTTCGCGTTGGGGTTCCAGGCGGTGACTTGACCAGTCGCTGCGTCGAGGCCGGCCATCCCGTTGCGCGTCTGCCCGCCGATAGTCGTGAATCGGCCGCCTACATAGACCGTCGAGCCGGAGACCGCTAGAGCATAGACGTAGGGGTCATACTCGCCCGCATTGGGATTCCACGCAGTGGCGTTTCCCGTCGCGGCGTTCAGTGCGGCGATACAGTTTCGCGACTGCCCGCCGATGCTCGTGAAATCACCCCCGGCATAGACCGTCGAGCCGGAGACCGCAAGACTACAGACCCGACCGTTCGCGTTAGGGTTCCAGGCGTTATCCACCGACGCATTCGAGAGAATGTGAGCGATGTAGTTGCGCGTGACGCCGCCGACCCTGCTGAAGGCCCCGCCGATATACCAGCCGTCCGCGCCGTCGGGCACGCAGGCCAAGATCGTTCCCTTCACCTTGGGGAAGGCCGCCACGGGCTGGCCGGTGGCAGCGTTGATGGGAACCCCGGAGCCGGTATAGCGAGCCACATAGTTGAACTCCCCGCCGATGTAGATGGTGTCTGCCGTCCGGACAATGGCTCGCACCGGTCCATTGGTTACCCAGGTCTCCTCGCGGGGAATGCTGCTCTGGGCCTGGGCGCAGGTCGGGCCGAAGAGCCCCATCGCTCCCACCGCCAGCGCCGTCACCACAACCGCAACTACCGGAGTGGTGCTTCTTGAACTCGCTTTCATGATCGCAGACCTTCTGCGAAAATGCGTTCGGTGTTCATCCGCCTCGGGCGGATCAGGTTGGAAAATGGAACCACGCTAAAGCGTGAACACCGAACGTTTTTCATTCATTTCCGAGTGGCGCAGCGTGCCATGAGGGCTCCTAAATAAAATGCGGGATGCTTGGCTCGCTTCCATGCGGTGTCCAGTATCGCTACGCTTCATGGGCCTCCGCGTCAACCGGAAACGAAAGCAGATTCGGACGTGCATCCTTTGCGCGACACAGGCGCGTTTCGCCGAAGTGCTTCGAACGCAACCACAGATGGACACAGATTTACACGGATTCCATCGGTGTGCATCGGTGTGAATCTGTGGTTCCATTGGTCTTTGGTTGCGTCGCGCCGCGTGCCGCACTCCGGAATTCGGGCGCTTTGAGCTACTCAAGCGGGGGGATACGGATCGCTTTTCCGATAGGCGAGCCCAATCGCGTTTGCAATCAATTGGCCTTCTTCCGTCGTGATGCGGATTTCATATTCGCAGGTCTTGCGTCCGAGATTGATTTCCTTTGCGTCGGCGATGAGCACGCTATTGTCTGGCGGAGCGGCGTAATAGGTTATCCCCACGTGGAGCGCCAGCGAGACGGTTCCATGCGAGTTGCAGGCCGCCGCAAATGCCATGTCGGCGAGCGTGAATATGGCCCCCCCATGCAAGATATCCACCGAGTTCAGCATGTCAGGGCGAATTCGCATTCGACATTTTGCATAGCCATCGTCGAGGGCCACCACTTCGATGCCAAGCATTGCGGCGAGGCGGTCGTGCTTCAGTTGCGCCAGAATGCGCTGACGACGATCGTCTTCCATTGGCACGTCCTCTCTTGCGCTCCACATTTTCTTGCGGCCCCTGCCGTTATGAGCGCGGGTCGGTGGCGTTGAGAAACTCCTCGACATTCGTATAGCCATCGCCGTCAGCGTCGCGTGGCCCGTCCAACGGGTCGGACAGGTTCAGGCCGAACTTTTTCTCCCACTCATCGGGCATTCCATCGCCATCGGTGTCTGCGGGAGGATCGCCGAACCGGTACTCGGGATAGCCGCCCACATCCCGCTGGGAGTCAATGATTCGCCCCTTTCCGGTTTTGACCTGCTGGATGATCCGCTCGTCCACGGCATCGCGCCTGGGCAGGGTGGCCCCACACTCGGCGAGCACCCGCTCGAAAGCCTTCTGGGCGGAATCGGTCGCTACCGGCGCAGTGGGGAAGGGTTTCCCTACCACCACCTCTTGCAGGTTGGCGCGCTCGATTTTGAGAAGCCGGGTATTGTGGGCCGTCGCGTCCGCCGATCCGACCATGAAGTTACCATCGAGATAGATCCGGGTGGCGCCGCCCGTCTTGAAGGTAATGAAGTTGGTCGGGCGGGAAGGGCCAGGTTTCAGGTAGTTGCCCACATAGTTCATGCGCGTCGCCTCGCCGTGGTTATACCCGCCACCGCCCCAGTCGTAGAGCACGTTGTTGCGGAAATCGAGCAGGCAGATGGCGGGACGGGGGACACGGTTCGAATGGTGGGCGTAGAGGTTGTGGTGAAACATGATCTCTTCGCCATTGATCAGCGACCCATAGCCGTGCGCGCCCTTGGGATGAACGGATCGGTTCAGGCTCTCGGCGATGATGCACCACTGAACGGTGACGTTCTTGCCATACGTTACCGAGAGGGTCTCGTCCACTGCCCAACTCGTCGAGCAATGGTCGAGGATGACGTCGTGACCGCCGCGATAGACCGCGATCGCATCGGTCGCAACGCGCCGCTCGTCGCCCAGGCGCGAGCGAAGGTAGCGAACGACCACGTCATGGGTGGAGATCCGCAGGCGCTCCCCCGCGAGGCAGATTCCGTCGCCCGGCGCGGTCTGGCCCGCGATCGTGATGAAGGGGTTCGTAGTGTCGAGCTGGCTCTGGAGGGTGATGATTCCCGCGACCCGGAAGATCACGATGCGCGGCCCCTTCGCCTCGACCGCCGCGCGCAGACTCCCCGGTCCCTTGTCATTCAGGTTGGTCACCGCCAAAACCTTTCCTCCCCTACCCCCGGGCGTCTGCGCTCCAAATCCCTCCGCCCCCGGAAACGCCGGCACCGGATGCTGAGTTATCTGGCCAGCCCTCGGATTTATCGAATGAAAAATGACGCCAACAAGGGTTGCCAAAATCCAAAGAGACTCGATTCGACTCATGATTAGTTATGTCCTTGACTTCTCCCCTTATTCCCATCTTCCCTGCGGTGATCAAGACAACCACGCGGCAAACTGGTAACACCGGGCCAAACCCGGAAATGGTGAGCCAACAAGGCCCCAGTTGTGATCTCGCACGAGGCGGTGCGCTTAGTCTTTCTGAGAATCAGCAGGATCATGGCGAACATACGGTGGAAGAAGGTAATCCACTTGCTCGCTTTCGTCCACAGGGGTCTTGTCCGTCTCGCTGTGGCGTATTCTGAACTGGTTCCCAATCCGGGTCAGCTCGTGCGCTTCGCTCTCAAGCATTTCTCGAAAACACCCAATGGCTGTTCTCTCCAACAGTTTCTCCGTTGAGGCCTTCTTGTCTTTGCCAGGTTCGACCGTCTTGAGTCGCTCCCAAGCATCCCACAGTTTCTCAAGCGATTCCTTCCGCACGGCAAAATCAGGGTCAAAGTATTTGATTCTCGCGACCTCCAGAAGGGCATCAAGATCCTTGTCGCCCGTTTCGAACAGAGCAGACTGCAGCGTTTCCCGAAGGAATGGTGGCCCTACACGTACAATTCTGCCGTCCGCGCACAGTTCAAATGCAAGACGGTTTCTGGAGAGAATTCGGTTGATATCATCTCGGAACCTCTCCTGCCCCTTCGCCACGTCAAAGGTGAGGTGGGAATGCCGGAAGAAGTCATGCCAGTCATGCTCGATTGGCTGGGCCACCGACCTGTGGCAGAACTCGAGGAAGTCGAGGATGGCCAGCGTTGGCGGGACGCACTCGTCCAGCGGCCAAGGAATGTCCGAGATCTCAGCCCTCTGCACCCTGAAGAAATCCTGCCTGCTGCACCCACAGACTCCGCAACCATCGGGGCACATCTCGGGGAAACCGTGACCAAATGATCCATCCGAAAGGTTCCGCTCAATGATAGCGACGATTCCTTTCCACGCGTCTTCGGATATCTCCTCGCTTGCCCGGGTCCGTGGGCCTTCTTCCCGATCGCTGAAGTAGACATGCTCCATCGCGTTCAATCCTCACGGAATTGATTCCATAAGACCATCTGTCCTCAGGCGTTTCTCAACGACATCAGCCGAGACATGGAAGCGGGGAGCGACTTTCCTGCACCAAAGGTCAACAGCCGACCCCAAGTAAACGTCTCGGCCCAGCCCATGCTCACGGGCTTCACGGACAGATTGAAGAACGGACTCCAAAGTGGAGCGCGCAATCCCCTCCAGAGGTTCAGGCGGAACCAGAACCAATCCGGCAAACTCGTATGCCTGCCATTCGAATCGTGACCGTTCCTCCTCCGGCATACCGTCCACGAAATCTCTCCATTCCTCAGGACTCGACAAAGAAACCTTTTCGAGGATGTGACGATGCAGGACAATATGGCCCATTTCGTGCGCCAGAGTGAATCTGTATCGTGTTTCCCAGTTCGGGCGTTGGTAAATCCTGGAATCCACATAAATCGTCACGAGATCGCCCGACGTAAATCCATCCATATCAAATTCGGCCAGAAGATTCGCCACGGGCACGACATCGAGACGCAATTTGACCTCCACAATGTCTTCAATAGGGATTGGCGGTGTTCCAGCCGGGTGGTGTGTCTTTAGGAAACCCTGTGCCTTGGCTCTCAGTGTGGCCGGATCAAGCCAAGGGACATTGAGTCGCTTGAGCACGGTTTATGCCCCTCGAATGACCTCGATCAGTTGGTCCAACTGGTCCCTTGGGACTTTTTCGCCGCGAACAGTGCGAAATACCAAGGGCAATTTGGCCACAAGTTCTTCATCCGAAAGAATGTCGGAAGGAATCTCACCCCGCGCCGCCGCGGCGAGATCGAACAACGTGTACCATTCCTTGCTCCCCTCCTCGATGTCTAAGCACTTCGCGTATTTCTCCAAAGTCTCGTGGGGCGGAGGTGCCAGCAGCCCGCGCTCCATCTTACTCAGATTGCTGGCATCGAAGCCGTTTTCCAGGCAGAATCTCCGCAACGTTTTCCCTCTTGCGATTCGCAGGTCCTTAAAATAGTCCCCAAACGCCTTTCTTGCCGAACCCATTGTCATCTACCCCCTTTCGCGCGCCTGTGGTTTTTCTTTACCACAGGCCCGTCAACATCAAGAAAAAAACGAAAAAAAAGTGAAAAAATCAGCCTCCTGTGCGAAGTCCAGCAACGAGTTCTCCCAATCCAGTTTCCCGACATTTGCTTGCCCCTTGAGGCTGGACGTTGGTCTGGTCAGAGGACATACCCACAGAAATCACCAACGATTGACCCATAGAACCCGCAAGATTTTCTTTGTGTCTTGGCGACTTGCTGGTAAGATTTTTGGCAAATGATCGCAAGGACATTGTCAAAAAATGCCATCCGAGAATCAACGGTTTATCTCCGTCATTGGGGCGGCGGAGCATAATCTCAAAAATATTGACGTTCAGATTCCGCGCAATGCCCTCACGGTCATCACAGGCATCAGCGGGTCGGGCAAATCGTCATTGGCGTTTGACACGATCTACGAAGAGGCGCTCCTGTCCAAGCCCGTCGTCAGGAAGATGGCCAAGGGCCGCGTGCGCGCGGAGGATGTGTACGCCGCTCTGGCTCAGATTGAAAACGGAAAGCGCTAGGTCGTCATTTTCATTTACAAGGAGCGCGGCATAGCGTTGCCAATCTCGGCGCCCGACATGAACCCTTGGAAGAAGAACTACTATGACAAACACAAATAAGCAAAGCGATCCGCTGCCCGACGAATTCCGCTCGGAAGAGGAAGCCGCCGAGTTCTGGGACAAGCACAGCCTAGCGGACTATGAGGAATTCCTCGAGCCTGTGGATTTCGAAGCGGACATCAAGAGGCGGCACTTCGAGATTGAGGTGGACGAGGAAAGTTTCATGCCTTTGCTCGACAGTGCCCGAAAAGCGAATCGGACTTGACAGACGCACAGAAACCCTCTGACATCATCAAGCAGCTCCGTCAGGGTAGGAACGGGAAGACAGAATGCCGACAATCTCCATGTTTTATGGGATTCTCATCCGGATGTTCTTTCGGGATATTGAAAAGCATCATACACCGCATATCCATGCCGACTACCAAGGGCAAGTGGCCGTATATTCAATTCTCGACGGGTCGCCTCTCTCAGGCGAGCTGCCACCAGGCAAACACAGGCTTGTCGTTGCATGGATTGAAATCCATCGAGAAGATCTTCTTGCCGATTGGGAACTTGCCGTAAACGGCAAGAAGCCATTTCCAATCAAAGGACTTGACCAATGAGAGTTGTGGAAGTTCACCCACTGCCAAACTGGGTGTTGTCTGTCGTCTCGGACGACGGCCAGGTTGGTAATTTCGATGTCAGTCCCTATTTGAAATATGAGGCATTCGAACCGTTGAAAGACCCCGGTGAGTTTATGAAGGTTTCAAATGGCGGGTACTTTGTAGAATGGGATTGTGGCGCCGATTTGTCGGCAGACACCATCGAGGCGCGATGGGAAGTTACCGGTAGCGTCCCCGCACAGGCGAATGCCTAGCACAGGTCACCACCGGTGCGTGGCGGTGGTTCTTCGATCGAGGAGGGCGAGCATGGAAGAGATTGACGTGAGGCACGAAGAGCTTAAGGCACTCATTGAATCGGTTCGAAAGCAGAGCCCAAACGGCGGTGAATGGATAGCAGCGGAGGCGAGTATAAAGAGGCTAATGCTTCGGTCGCTTGAGGATAGTCTGGCTGGTTGCATAACCCCTTTGAACAGGAATGTCAAAATCCTGGGGACAGAATTGAAGAATCGACTACCACGTTGGCCACCGCCCTAGAGGAACTGCGAAAATCCTTCACTGAGGCAAGCAGGTCTTCGGAGAAGCATGCGACCAGTCTCAAGAATGCTACGTGGGCCCTAGCGGTGGCTACAATCTTCCTCTTTCTTGCTGCACTTGCCGCGTTCCTAACTCAGATTCTCAAATAGCCGCAGTAATGCCCAGTTGGAAAGCAATGACACGGTCCTAACGGTGGCTCTCCCGGCCCGGAAGATTTTCTTTGTCTCGCCCGAAACGCGTGCTAATCTCTTCTTCGAAATGATTGTGGGGATGGAGGATGGCGGCGGAGCATGGGTTCGGAGAATCAGCGGTTCATCTCGGTCATCGGGGCGGCGGAGCATAATCTCAAAAATATTGACGTTGAGATTCCGCGTAACTCCCTGACCGTCATCACAGGCATCAGCGGGTCGGGAAAATCGTCATTGGCGTTCGACACGATCTATGCCGAAGGCCAACGCCGCTACGTCGAGAGCCTTTCGTCCTACGCGCGCCAATTCCTCGACCAGTTGCAGAAGCCCCACGTCGAACAGATCACCGGCCTCAGTCCGGCCATTTCAATCGAGCAAAGGTCGGTGAGCAAGAACCCGCGCTCGACCGTCGGCACCGTGACCGAAATCTACGACTACTTGCGAGTGCTTTACGCCAATTTGGGCCAGCCCCATTGCCCCCAGTGCGGCCAGCCGATCTCACGCCAAACCGTCCAGCAGATCGTTGACCAGATCGAGGCGTGGCCCGAGGGAGCGAGGATTCTCGTTCTCGCGCCGGTCATTCGGGGCCGCAAGGGCGAGCACAAGCAGATCTTCGACCAGGCGGTGCGCGATGGATTCGTTCGCGCGCGCGTGGACGGGCGAATGATCGCCCTCGACGAGCCGCCAACGCTCAACAAGCGCCTCAAACACACAATCGAGATCGTCATTGACCGTCTGGTCGTCGGCCCGGCAATCCGCAGTCGCCTCACCGATTCCGTGGAAATTGCCCTGCGCAAGGCCGAGGGATTGGTGGTCATCGAGGAGACCGATGGCAGCAGTAGGCGGGACTCCGCCTCAGGCGGACCAGTCCCGCACCTCAGGCGGCAAATGTTTAGCGAGCAGTTCGCCTGCCCCGACTGCCAAATCTCGCTCGACGAGCTGACCCCGCGAAGTTTCTCGTTCAATAGTCCCTACGGTGCGTGCCCCAAGTGCAATGGACTGGGAGTGTTGCCCGAGATCGCCGAACGCCTGATCGTCCCCGATCCATCGCTCAGCGTCGAGCAAGGCGCCATCGCTCCCTGGGCGGGGATTTTCGGCAGAGATGAAAGACCGGAACGGCATGAGACGGCATGGACAGAATATGTCGTGCGAGCCGTTGCCCGCCACTTCGACATTGATCTGTCGAAGCCGTTCGCCCGCCTGCCCAAGCGCCACCGCGAAATTCTTCTCTACGGAGCGGGCGACGAAGAGTTTCGTGTGAGAGGACAGACCAAAGCGGCTGGGCGATGGGAGCGAACGGTCCGTTTCGAGGGTGTCATTCCCAACCTCAACCGTCGCTTGCTCGAAACCGATTCGGACATGATTCGCGAGCAAATTCTGGCGTATTTCGCGGATACGCCATGTCCCCAATGCGGCGGGGGGCGATTGCGGCGCGAAAGCCTCGGCGTGACGATCCACGACAAAAACATCAGTCAGTTCTGTGCCATGTCGGTTCAGCAGGCGCGACAGTTTCTCGCAACGGTCGAGTGGACAACCTATGAGCGTCAGGTCGGCGGCCAGGTGGTCAAAGAGATTCTCGATCGGCTGCGCTTTATGGAAAATGTCGGGCTGAGCTACCTGACGCTCGATCGCCAGTCGGCCACTCTGGCCGGCGGCGAGGCACAGCGCATCCGCCTGGCCACCCAGATCGGCTCACAGCTCACCGGCGTTCTTTATGTTCTCGACGAACCGAGCATCGGGTTGCACCAGCGCGACAACCACCGCTTGCTCAGGACGCTCAAAGACCTTCGCGACCTGGGCAACACGGTCATTGTCGTCGAGCACGACGAGGCCACGATTCGCAATGCCGACTATGTGGTTGACTTAGGGCCGGGCGCGGGAAGGCTAGGCGGCGAGGTCGTCGCCGTCGGTCCGCCCGAAGTGATTCAGTCGTCGCCCCGCTCGATCACCGGCCGCTATCTGGCAGGCATCGAGTCAATTCCCATCCCCAAGCGCCGTCGGCCACGTAGTGGAAAATCGCTCGTTGTCGTCGGCGCCGCCGAACACAACCTCAAAGCGATTGACATCGCCATCCCGCTCGGGGTGATGACCTGCATCACCGGCGTTTCAGGTTCGGGCAAGTCCACGGTGCTCAATGACATTTTATATAATGCGCTGGCGCAACGATTCTACCGAAGCGCAGTGAAACCCGGTCGCCACAAGCGAATTGACGGCGTCGAGCACCTCGACAAGGTGATTAACGTGGACCAGTCGCCGATCGGGCGGACGCCGCGTTCGAACCCGGCGACCTATACAGGGCTGTTCTCGCACATCCGCGATCTCTTCGCCCAATTGCCCGAAGCGCGGATGCGCGGCTATCGGCCTGGGCGGTTCTCGTTCAATGTCAAGGGTGGGCGATGCCAGACGTGTGAAGGCGACGGAGTCATCAAGATCGAGATGCACTTTCTGCCCGACGTCTATGTCGAATGCGAAACGTGCAAGGGGCGGCGCTTCAACCGCGAAACGCTCGAGGTCACCTATCGCAGTCGAAACATCGCCGATGTCCTCGAAATGCCCGCCGAAGAAGCGCTCGAATTCTTCGCCAACATTCCCGTCATTCGCCACAAACTCCAAACCCTTTGGGATGTGGGGCTGGGCTATATTCATTTGGGACAGTCGGCCACAACGCTGAGCGGCGGAGAGGCCCAGCGAATCAAACTCGCCAAAGAATTGAGCAAGCGCGACACGGGCCGCACGCTCTATATTCTCGACGAACCGACGACCGGACTTCACTTCGACGACATCAAGAAACTACTCAACGTCCTCAATCGCCTCGTGGATGCCGGCTCGACGGTCATTGTTATTGAGCACAATCCAGAGGTGATCAAGACCGCTGATTGGATCATTGATCTCGGCCCCGAAGGCGGCGACGAAGGCGGCTGGATCGTCGCCGAGGGAACGCCGGAATCCATCGCCCGGCACCCGACCTCTTACACAGGCCAGTTTTTGCGAAAGCTGCTCGCGTGATCTGTGTCGATCTTGAAACACGTCTTACAGCAGTGTTGGAACGACTCGGACTCAAGCGGCTCGTTATCATTTGGAGTGAGGGATTCTTTGATGTAAAGGAGGCGCTTGAGTGGTTTTTGCTTGGTCTGAACAACCAATGTCGGTTGAAGTGCGAGTGGCGCGGTCGAAGATGCTGCAAAACGACAGTAGAATATCTGGACAAAGGCGAGTGAAAAACCGGTCCCAGCCGGCGATTTGTTTTCTACCCGTTCTGGAAGAGGCTCAGATTTGAGTAGAAAAGGAACATGATCCATCTAGAAACTAGCGAATGAGAATAGATGCACCTCTTTCACACGGGAGACCGCCGCTGTTTCGCTTGATGTGTTGCTTTCTGGCCCGAAGGGACAAGCGAAAATGGCCCTACTCGTTAACTTTCGGAAACTCTTCTTGTTGCTTTCTGGCCCGAAGGGACAGGCGAGAATAGCCAGGGGCAAGCGAAGCGTCGCCCCTGGAAACGAACGCCCCCTTTCCATAAAGCCCTGAGGGGGCGCGCGAAAATGTCGCGGAAAGGCAAGGACCATGCCTCAATCTCTCTCACTCGTTCTTGTTCACCTCGTGTTTTCCACCAAGAATCGCGCTCCAATGATTCGGCCCGAAATCGAGCCGAACCTCCACGCTTTCCTGGGCGGCATCGTCCGCGATTGCGGTTGCACAGCCATCGCCTGCGGCGGCACCGAGGACCACATCCACATGCTTTGTTCACTATCCCGAACAATTGCCATCGCGTCTTTGGTGGAGGGTCTGAAAACGCGCTCGTCCAAATGGGTCAAAACCCAAGGGCGGGCCTACGACCAGTTCCATTGGCAGAATGGATATGGTGTGTTTTCAATTGGGAAATCGCAGGAGGAGGCGCTGAAACGATACATTGCCAGACAAAAAGAACATCATCAGAAGGCCTCGTTTCAGGATGAGTTTCGTGCGATTTTGCGGAAATATGGGGTCACATTTGACGAACAATACATCTGGGATTGAGGAATGTCTCGCGCGCCCTTTCAGGGCTAGGTTGGGAGAGGGGCGTCACGTTTCCAGGGGCGACGCTTCGCTTGCCCCTGGCTATTTTCGTCATCCCCTTCAGGGATGATATTCTTGCGCGCCCTTTCAGGGCTAGGTTGGGAGAGGGACGTCACGTTTCCAGGGGCGACGCTTCGCTTGCCCCTGGCTATTTCCGTCATCCCCTTCAGGGATGGCAATCTATCTGCAATCGCGAAATGGAGTTCTCATGCGAGCCCCATCGAATTGCCTCTCGGACGGCTGTGCGGCCCGATTCGCCCTTCGCGTTCGTGGTAATCTCCAATTCGCAGGAGAATCCTGAGGTGGTGAAGAAGATCGCAACGATGGCCTATGCTCAGCGACCCAATTTCACACTTCACTGCGGCGACCTTGTCTCCGATGGCCACATCCACACTTATGAGCCTACGTTGCCCATTTGGTCTGTGAGATGCGGCTTGGAGAATACGAAACCACAGATTGCACAGATTAAAAACTTGCGAAATCCCCACTACTATCCTTACATCTCTTGAATTTCTGTGAAGATGTTTCTGTGTCCTATGGATCAGTTTCTTCATTTTCAAAAAGCAATTCCTTCGTGTGACTTGGTCGCCTTCGTGGAGGAACGGCTTTTGTTTTTCATTCTAATCTGCGAAATCTGTGGTCTTATGTTTCTTTCTTATGGCTGCGGCCCTGCCGCACTATGCAATCTATGATTTCTGGTTGCTCAAGGAGAGACTAATCGTGGCTGAAGACGGCAAGACATGTGAAACATGCGATTCGGCAACGTGTCCGCTGAAGAGCCGCAAGCCGCACGAGTCGCCGGAAGATTTTCTCGAACGCCAGGCCATCGGCCGGCGCATGTGTCGGGTCAAACATAAAATCTTGGTTCTGTCGGGCAAGGGAGGCGTTGGCAAAAGCACCATTGCCGTTAATCTAGCTGTTTCACTCGCGCTCGCCAAAAAGCAGGTCGGTCTGCTCGACATTGACATCCACGGCCCCAGCGTGCCGCGACTGCTTGGCGTGGAGGGGCGAACGATCGAGGGAACCGGCAAGGCGCTTCTCCCTGTCCAATACGGTGAGAATCTCAAAGTGATGTCCATTGGCTTCCTGCTCCAAAAGCGCGAGGACGCCGTCATCTGGCGCGGGCCAATGAAATTCGCCGTCATCAAGCAGTTCCTCAAGGACGTGGAGTGGGGCGAGCTCGATTATCTCATCGTTGATTCCCCACCGGGGACTGGCGACGAGCCGCTTTCGATAGGCCAACTCATCCCCGAGGCCGATGGCGCGATCCTCGTGACCACTCCCCAGGAGATCGCGGTCGCCGACGTGCGTCGTTGCATCACATTTTGCCGACAGATCGATTTGCGCGTTCTGGGGGTCATCGAGAATATGAGCGGCCTGGTTTGTCCTAAATGCGGGACGACGGTCGAGCTTTTCAAGTCGGGCGGCGGCAAACGCATGGCCTACGAAATGGGCGTACTTTTCTTGGGCAGCATCCCGATAGATCCCCAAATCGTCGAGGCTTCCGACGCGGGAACGCCTTACATGGAAAAGTTTGCCACCACCGAGACAGCGCGTGCTTTCGAGCGAGCCATTGCGCCCATCCTGGCACTCACCTTGAAGGATGTCTCGCCCGTAACTTTGGCAAGGACACAAAAACAGGCTGTTCCAAGACAAACGGGCGACAGTGTTCGGATTGCCATTCCTCTGGCGGGCGGCAAGTTGGCCGACCACTTCGGCCAGTGCGAGCAGTTTGCTTTGATTGATGCTAACGGCCATGAGAAAAGAATCATCACCAAGAGCATGATTGCGGCACACAATGTTCAACCAGGACTGATACCCCAATGGCTTCGCGAGCACGACATCGAAGTGTTAATCGTGGGTGACATCAGCCGTCGTGCGCTTTCACTCGTCCAAGAGCATGGGATTTCGGTCCATGTCGGCGATCCGGGCGACGATCCCGACCAACTGGTGGCGCGCTATTTGGTGGGAGAATTGGACCGGGCATAAGTGCCAAATGCCGAGTGCTGAGTCCTGAGTGCTGAGTGATGAGTGTTGAGTTTCGTAATTCAGGACCAGGGACCGTGGAATGTGTTGCCGAAGGATTTCTGCAATGACTGTGAACGAACTTCGCCGGCTCCATTTTCATCGCTTTGCGATGGCGGCGCCATTCGAGATCGTCCTCGACCTTGACCGAGCCGAACAGGAGCTTCGTCTCGTTGCTGACAATGCTTTTGAGATCGTGGGCCATCTCGAAGGACAGTTAAGCGCATATGTTCCGACAAGCGATGTATGTTGGATCAACGAGACGGCCGCCGAACGGCCTGCGCGCATCGAGCCCCGTCTGTACGATTTGCTGAAAACATGCCGACAGATTTATGAAGAAACCGATGGGGCGTTCGACATCACCGTGGGACCGCTGATCAAGACCTGGGGATTCTTTCGGCGTGAAGGCAGAACGCCTAATCCCACCGAACTTGAAGCGGTGCGCGCAGATGTCGGCATGGAATTTGTCCTCTTCAATGACCATGACCATAGCGTGCGGTTCGAGAAACCTGGAACGGAAATCAACCTCGGAGCAATCGGCAAGGGCTACGTTGTGGATCGAGTCGTCGAGGCCTTGCGCGGCTGGGGCGTTCGGTGCGGCCTGGTTCACAGCGCGCAAAGCAGCATCGCGGTGATCGGCAAGCCGCCGGTCGGCGATGGCTGGCGGCTGGGTGTGACCGACCCGCGCCAGACCGACAAGGCGCTGGGGACCCTGACATTGGTGGACTCGACCATGTCCATCTCGGGAAATTGGGAGCAGTTTTTCAAACTCGAAGGCAAAACCTATAGCCACATTATTGACCCGAAATCCGGCCAGCCGGCCCAAGGCATTCTCAGCACGACAGTGATCGGACCATCGGCCGCGGTCACAGACGCTTTGGCTACAGCATTTTTTGTAATGGGAATTGAAAAGGTGCGGCATTTTTGCGAAGAAAGAAGAGAAATCGGCGCAGTCGTTTTGGCAGGCGAATCACCGCAGCAGATGTCAGTTCACACCTTCAACTGCGTCTTCGAAAAATCCGACTGAGCGGAGATCGAAAAATGGACAAGTTTCTTGCCGCGATTTGTCGAATTTGCCCGTTTTGCATCGCCCGGCGCAAATGGCCCGATAGCGCCTATGGTCGTTTCATGAAGAAAGCCGAGGCGGTATGTCCTTTCTGCCGCGCCTATGATCGCCTGATGGCCGACACGAGACAAAAACACTAAACCACAGATTGCACAGATTTCACAGATTGAACGGACATAGAATCCAAGGGTCTTTGAATCTGTGTAATCGGTGTAATTTGTGGTTACGTTTTCAGCTTTGGTTCTGGCGCGGCGTGTTGACGGCGGCGGGATCGTTGACCGTCACCTCGGGGCAGGCCTTCAGCAAACGATCCACAATCTCGACGCCTTGCATTGTGCTGTGGTCCTGGTTGCCAACCTCGTACTTCCATGCGCCGAATCGCCCCCGTGAATAAATCCCGTAACGTTCGAGTGTGGGCAAAATGGCGGCCAGCGCCTCGTCGCGGCCAAGCGTCGGGACCGGATAAGCATACGGCGCAAGGCGCTGCCAGATCGAAACGATCTTAGGCCGTTCGGGCAAAAGGTTCGTTGCTTTCAGACCCCTGATGACTTCCTCGAAGAGAAACTCCGGTTCGATGACTGGTCTGTGAGGCGAATGCGAAACCTCGGCCATCAGCGACCAATAGCGCGTTGGGTCGGGAACATTATTGGGCGAATAGTTCGAAAACACAGTGACGCGAAAGAACGGACAGTCGTCCTCGGGAAAATACATCCAACATTTCGTGGCGAGATGCGGCGGCTTCTCGCCGGCCAAACCGAAACCGAACACATAGACGCCGTTGTGCTCCAGGCGGGCGGCATCCGGGCGCAATTCATCCAGTCCCGCCATTTCAATCAACTTGTCGAGCGGCATCGTGCTGATGACGGCATCGTAGCCGACCTCGTTGCCGTTCTCGAAATGGACGACGCGCCGACGCGGATCAATTGCCGCAACACGTGAGGAATAATGAAAGCGATCTTGCGGCAAGCGGTCTGCGAGCAACCGCCAGATGGCACCGGTCCCACCGTGCAAGGGAAAACGAAACGTCTGGTTTGGTCCCCAACCAACGTCGTCGCGCCCGGTGATGATGTTGTCGAGGATGCGGTCGAGGTCCACGATGGCGACGCGATCCTCCGTCCAACGAAAATCCATGGCTTCGAGTGGCCAAGCCCAGACCTTCAGATTATACGGGAAGAGAAAATGGCGGGCCAACCCCTCGCCGAACGTCGCCAAAAGCCAATCGCGAAGGTTGCCGATCGGATGATCAAACGAAGGCCCATACTTCTGCAATCGGACTAACCCGAGCACGCAATCCCATTGGGCTTCTGCCGGCAGATAGCGGATGTTGTATTGGAATGGATAGGGCACAAAACGACGGTGCGTCCAAATCCACGATTCGCGCTCGTGGCGGACCCATTGATCGCCGAGGACATGATCCATCAGCCGGTCAAAATAATCATAGTGGCTGAAAAGAACATGGCCGCCGATGTCCCAAGTGAAGCCATATTCATCCACAAAGGAAGCGGCCAGACCGCCCGGGTGGTCTTCCTGTTCGTACAGCGACCAGTTGGAATAGCCGAGTTCATTCAGTCGCCACGCGGCGCCAATTCCCGCCGGCCCCGCTCCGAGGATGACAATGCGCCCTACCATAGAACTCGATGGTTCCCCAGTCTTTCGGAATGTTGTCCGAACTTCAGTGTGTCGCTTGCAAAGATAAACCGAAGAATCAGAGAAATCCGCCGCTCATCGCGTTGGGCGCATGAGGTCGTGGAGGCGCAAGAAACCAACGGCGCGGCTCACCTCATTCAGGTGCGAGAGCCCCGGTCCGCGGCCATCTCGGAAGCAAGGGCCTGTGTGACGGCTTCCAAAGCGGCGGGGCCCGCGCTTGCCGCGTGACATGCTCGCAACAGCCGGAGTTCCACCATCATTTGGTCGCCATGATACTCGCGTTCAAACAGATCGCGCCATTCCGCGAGTCGCTCGCTCGGGATTCCCGCCTTGCGCGCAACGGTTTCATAGTCGAAATAGTTCACGTTCAACCTCCCTTACAGCTCTGCCGGCGCCAGGAGCTCGAGGACGGGAAAACCCTTCTCAACATTGGCCGTATTCACACGCGCCCGCCGCACTCGATTCACCAGATGCTTAAAGTTCCATGACAGCAGAATATCCTGCCTCGTCAACACAGCCGCTGCCACATGAAGCGCGTCATCGCGCATCGCGGGAGAGAACACCCTTTCCTCGACATATCGGTCAGCCAACTCTCTCATCTGCTCGGTGATGTCGAACACGGTCACCTCGTTGAGAAGAGCAACCAGACCGCTGCGGCGGATTGGATCGCCAGCTCCGGCCAGTTCCTCACGCGTTGGTTCCGAAGTGGACAGATCGAATTGTCCCCTTCGATTCCAGAGATCCACCGTTAGCGCCTGCCGATCAGGCAACCTGTCATCCAGTAAAGCACTGAAGACCGACGTATCCAAATAGATTCTTGCTTTCATCGGACTTATTTCTCTCGTTCGTTTAACAGCCATCTCACCGCGTTGGGCGCATGAGGTCGTGGAGGCGCAAGAAGCCAACGGCGCGGCGGTCGTCGTCCACAACTGAGAGGACATAGATCTGCCGACGGCGCGGTTCGTCGGTTCCGGCGTCTTCCATGAGCTCCAATGCCCGTTGCGCCCGCTCGTCCTGGTGGATCGTCACCGGATCGCGCGTCATGATGTCACGTGCGCGGAACGAGAAAAACTTTTCGCGCTGAGCAAGCGCACGTCGCAAATCGCCTTCCGTGATGATTCCAGCCAGTTTCAACGACTGGCGGTTTTCGACAACGTTCACACCTCCGAGGCGCTTCTTGGTCAACTCGCCGACGATTTCTTCGATTGTCGAATCCGGCTCGACAATCGGGTTGGCCTCGCCCGTATGCATGATGTCGCGGACGCGAAGAAGCAACCGGCGGCCAACGGCTCCACCCGGATGAAAAAGGGCGAATTGTTCCTCCTGGAAGTTTGTGGCCTTGGCCAGCGCGGTGGCCAACGCATCGCCAACCGCCAAGGCAACGAGTGTGCTGCATGTGGGCGCGAGATTGAGCGGTCCCGCTTCGGCCGGGACGCGGATGTCGAGAACGCAATCGGCGGCGCGCGCCAGGTCCGATTGCGGATCGCCGACCATGGCGATGATCTGCGCGCCGATCGCTCGAATTGAAGGCAGGATCGCCAGGATTTCGTCGGTCGTGCCGCTGTAGCTGATAGCGACGACCACGTCGTCGGAGTTGACCATGCCGAGATCGCCGTGGGCGGCATCGGCCGCGTGCATGAAGGTGGCCACCGTGCCGGTACTGGTCATGGTGGCGGCAATTTTCTGAGCGATCAAGCCCGACTTCCCAACTCCGGTGACGACGACCTTGCCCGGGCTGTCGAGAATCATCCGGCAGGCGCGAGTAAAACTTTCGTCAATCTGCTTGGCCGCGAGACCCAGCGCTTCGATCTCGCGCGCCAGAAACTTCCGTGCCTCACCGACAAAGTCTATGGGCATGGCTCAAGCACCCTATCGTGGCACAGGCGTTAGGTCTGTGAACAGTCATGGGCAAGATGCCCATGCCACTCCCATCTCATCGCTTGATATACCAGGTCTCATAATAGTCGCGATACTCGCCGGTCATCACGGCTTGCCACCACGACCGGTTCTTGACATACCAGGCGATTGTTTCCGCCAGACCGCTCGCAAAATCCAGCCGCGGCAACCAGCCCAACTCCTTCCGCAGCTTGGTCGAATCGAGCGCGTAACGACGGTCGTGAGCGGGACGGTCTTTGACATGCTGAATCAGCGAGCGCGGCTTGCCCAAATAATCCAGAATCCGCTCGACGATTTCCAGGTTGGCGTGTTCATTCGCGGCACTGATGTTATAGACTTCCCCAGCGCGGCCTCGCCGCAACACAAGGTCAACCGCCTCACAATGATCCAGAACATGGATCCAGTCGCGCACCTGACGGCCATCGCCATAAACGGGAAGAGGCTTGTCGCCGAGCGCGTTGATGATCATCAGCGGGATCAACTTTTCGGGAAACTGATAGGGGCCATAGTTGTTCGTGCAACGTGTGATAATGACCGAAACACCGAAGGTGCGGTGATAAGCGCGTGCCAAAAGGTCGGCCGCCGCCTTGCTGGCGGCGTAGGGACTGTTTGGCGCCAAGGTTGCCTGCTCGTCTGTCGGTGGGTCATCCGGCTTCAGTGCCCCATAGACCTCGTCGGTCGAAACCTGGACAAAACGCGAAATCCCCCGCGACCGAACCACATCGAGCAAGACCTGTGTCCCACCGACATTGGTTTCAACAAAAGGCGAGGCATCCAGAATGCTTCGATCCACATGGGTATGGGCCGCAAAATTCACGATCGCCTCGACCCCGGACTCCTCGCAGATGCGCTCGACGAGAGCGCGGTCGCAGATCGAACCTCGCACAAATCGGTAGTTGGGCCTGCCAGCGACATCCTCGAGGTTGGCCAGATTGCCGCTGTATGTTAGAGCGTCGAGATTAACAAGAGGTTCGGCGGGGTAGCGGCTGAGCCAGTAGCGCACAAAATGGCTGCCGATAAAACCACACCCGCCGGTCACAAGCAAGTTCATGGCCGTTCAACCATCCTTTCGCTCCCACGAATAGGGGATGGTGTTGTCGTGAGGATCGAGGCGGTATTCATCGGGATTGTCGTAGTCATAGACCTCGGTCGGGAAATTCAAAACGATTGTTTCGCCCGGGCTGATGCCCTTGAAACCGTGATAGACCCCCGCCGGAATCTTCAGAAGAGTCGGGTTGCGATCTCCCATGAAGAACTCATTGACTTCGCCATGGGTGGGCGAGTCTTCGCGGTTATCATAGAGCACGACTTTTGCCATGCCGTGAACAACCACGAAATGGTCGGTCTGAACCTTGTGATAATGCCAGGCTTTGACCACGCCGAAATTGGCTGCGGTGACATAGGCCTGGCCGAACTTGACAAACATCTCCGCATCATCCGAACGCAGGCACTCCATGAGCCAGCCGCGCTCGTCCGGAATGACTCGCAGAGGCTTGACTTTCACTCCCTCAATCACCCGCGTTTGCTCCTTTCGGTCACGACGGACTGAATTAAAATGCCAAACCGAAGTGTCGGAAATCGAGTGCATTCTTCGCGGGAACCGCTGTCTTGCAAGAGAATTTTCTTACTCCACTGAGTCGAGGTTTGCAGGAACGACTGGCATGTTCCAGTTGACGGCTCATGTTCTCAAAGACACAGTGTCCGGCTGCGGGTGGTAACTCAAACTCGCCTCTGTGTTCGGAAGATCCGGTTTCGGATATTGAGCCAGATGCTGCTTACGCTTGGCCATAGTCCCGATCCCGACGATGCGTTTATGTTCTACGCGTTGGCAAAAGGGCGCATCGAGATGGGTGATTTATCCTTTGAGCACATTCTGCAAGACATTGAGACGCTGAATCAGCGAGCCAGGCGAGGCGAGCTCGATGTCACGGCGCTGTCGCTTCACGCCTACGCCTACGTCGCCGACCGTTATGCGCTCCTGACCTGCGGAGCCAGCGTTGGCGAACGCTATGGCCCACTGGTCGTTGCGCGCGACCCGCTCAGCCTGGACGATCTTCGCCACTGCCGCACCGCCGTTCCCGGCACGCTCACCACTGCCTTTTTGGTCCTGCGTCTGGCGCTCGGGGATTTTCCCCACGTTGTTCTTCCGTTCGATCGCATCCTCGATGCAGTGGCCAAAGACGAGGCAGACGCGGGACTCGTCATCCACGAGGGCCAGCTGACCTACGACCGCCTGGGGCTTCGGAAAGTCGCTGATCTCGGCGAGTGGTGGTTTGACGAAACCGGCTTGCCATTGCCGCTTGGTGTGAACGGTGTACGCAAAGACTTGCCTCAACCACTCCGCCAGCACATTGCACGGCTTATTCGAGCAAGCATTGACTATGGATTAGCCCATCGCGCCGACGCAGTTCGCCATGCCCTTCAGTACGCTCGCGACATGAACGATCAGCTGGCGGATCGCTTCGTGGGAATGTATGTCAACGACTACACGGTGGATCTTGGCGAGCGGGGCCGACGTGCAATCGCCGAGCTGCTCGACCGTGCTTACGCCGCCGGCCTAACTCCCCATCGTGTTCGTTGTGAGTTCGTTGAGGTCTGACAAAAAAACCCAGCGCCAAAAGATCGTCACCGATCGCTGAGCCGTCGAAATAGTCATGACTGACGAGGATGCGGAATCCCTATCCGCCCGGATGAGAGGGCGGACCGGACGCGCCTGCACGCTGGTTGTCCAGGATGCGCTCGCGCAGCTCGACCGCCTGAATCGGAAAAATCAGGGCGCGGCCGGTCTCGACGAGCAGCTCGGCGCGAAGTTCACAAATGCCCGGTTCGCGTCCCTGCAAGGTAATGGCTCCCCACAGATGATCGTCGCTCGTATAAATCGGCGCGGAGCAGAACGACCGAAATCCCTCTCTCTCGCATTCCGCAACAAAGTCGGGATCGAGATCGCGGTAGCTGGCGATTTCCTGTGGCGAATCGCAGAGGATATGGGTCACGGGAACATTGCTGAGAAACAGTCTCAGGACGGAATTTCGAGCGGGCCGGACAATCTCCCCACTTGGCTTCCAAATCGGGCTAGTCTCAAAAACGTCCTTTTCCTGGAGATACCGCTGGATCGTGACGCGGCAGTCGGACCAGCGACTGCTGAAAATGCGTTCGAGCGCAACAAATAAATCGGCAATGCTTTCGCAACCGCCGACCGCGTGGGCAATGTCCATGGCCGCTTGAACCTGCTCGACCCGGTCTTGCCACTGGCGGATTTCCTTTTGGCACTCCACGAGTCGTTGGGAAGTCTCGCGACACGAGTACATCAGATTGTCGCACAAGACTGTATAATAATACGTGAGCCCAAAACCGGCCGCTACGGCGCGAAGCATTTCGATCTCGCGGGCGTCCCAGGCAAAAGGCATCTCCGATTGCAGGCTGAGAACGCCAATCAAGTTCTCTCGAACCCGCGAAGCCACAAACAAGCCGCCACGGTATTTTTCCTCCTGCGACCAACGGGTCAGATCCAGAGGCGGCGGTGGTGTCCAGGATGCACAATCCTCGATCACCAGAATGTCCGTACTTTTCTCATGTAAGAAATAGCCCTCAATCGTTTCCTCGCAGACGACACGTTTTGATTCACACCCATGTGCATAAATGGCGAAAAGGTGGGTTTCGGGAAAATGGACAGCAATACCCAAATGGAACGGAGCAAAAAGCGGTGCCGCCTGCCGACACGTCGCCTCGACCACCTCGCGCGGCGGAAGCATGGCACAAGCAATCTGCTTGAGAACCTCGTGAATGTACAATTGTTCGCGAAGGGCTACGGTCGGCGTTTCGGATTGTTGGGCAAACACCGCTCTCTGGGTCGCGGCGAGGTCTGCGGAACTGCGCGATTGTTGTTCCTTGCCCTCTCTTAGGCCTGGCTCATCTTGCTGGTTTGTCATGATGTCTCGGGGCTGTGCACGGGCAGAAAAACCGCACCCTCCCGAATCGCGCCCTCTGCCGAATCCCCCAAAATGGCGGACCATCTCGAATCACTCAGATACGGGCAATATGTCCATCCTTGCTCTCGAGGGTGCTTGGGATTGCGAGCAACCGATTCTCCCTGGGCTTGTGCAAGCCCAACACACATGAGCAGCGCCCGAGGGTTCCACCTCCTTATGGCTCTAATTGCACCAACTTGGTGTCGGCCCGGGCCCGGCAAGAATCCCTCTCGGTAATTGACTGAACTCTCCGTTTCAATGCAAGCTATAAATGTGCATTCTATTCCCTTCAAGATCCTTCGAAAAATATTCTCGCCCGACTAGTTTTCACAGGAATCATTCATGGCGCGTTGCGCCACCAGCTAGATATACAAGGGATGAAAATGACCGTTGTAGCTTAGGACCTTGTGCCCGTCTCCTTTCCACTACCATGATGGCTTCGAGGGGCGGAGCTATGGCATTTTCCTACGAGACCTATGGCTCGTAGTAGCCGCGCTAGGGGCGTTTTCCCTGACGCGCCTGACGGCGCTGCTATGAACCGATTTTCCTATGTGAGCCGCTGACTTTGAAGGGAGTATGAGAATACAAGACAAACAGAAGAAAACTTAAAGGAAAGGTTTAGGGTTGTGAAGGGGGAAAAATAGCGAAAATTTTTCTTGACTATCCATAGAACATTTGTTCTATTTACGTCGGTTTTGCAATTACGCAGGCAAAACAAGCGAGAATCTCTTGGCCGCTTTGTGAACACAGAATCTTTGGAGGTGAAAAACAATGCTGAGTCTTCTTACAGCGCCTTTGGCAAGTGATTGCGAGTCGGTAATCCTCATGGAACTGGGCGAGCTGGCCATCTGGTGTTGGCGATTTGCCGAGAGCGATTGCTGCGACACCGAGGCGTTCCGGACGATTGTGCGCCGCGCCGAAAGCCTTTACGGCGAAATCCCTTCGGCCTGCGGTCCACTCGGCAATCTGGTCTATTGGATCTTGGTCTTGTTCAAGACACGCCCGACCGATCTCGACCGCAACGGCGTGCGTGCCATTGCCAGCGCGTTGGCGTCGGTCCGCTCGTTATGGCTGGAACCGCATGCCCTTGAGAAAATCCGTCAAAAACTGCGGGACGTGGGAATTGATCTGAAGCCATTTTGACCTGGCAATCTTGGCGCCACGGCGGTGGGGGAAAGAAGCGCCGCCAAGACGCGGAGGACGCCAAGATGTTTATTCATCTTCATGTTCACAGTCACTACAGTTTTCTCGACAGCACGCTGCGAATCGGCGAGATCGTCGCGGCGGCATGTCGGGCAAAGATGAGTGCGGTCGCTCTGACCGACACAAACGGTCTCTATGCGGTGGTCCCATTCATCCAAGCATGCCGCGAAGCCGGACTTCGGCCAATCATCGGGGCGGAGATCGTGGGGATCGCCCCTAAAGAAGTTTCGAGTTTCGCCTTTCGAGTTTCGGGTTCCAAGATGCAGGACGCAACACCTTTTCTCGCCTCTCACCTCTCGCCTCCCACTTCGGTTTTTCGGGCGGTTGTTTTGGCACGGGATTGCCAGGGCTTCGGTGAACTATCGCGTCTGGTCACCCACGTTAGCCTTCAGCCTTCGGCCCTTAGCCTTCAGGAAGGGAAAGATGACCAGGCGATTTGTTTTTCGCCTGGGCCACGTTTCGAGGGCACGCCACTCGATTCGCTTCTCGCCCTGTCGGAAGAACATGTCTGGATCCTGACCGACTCGCCCGCACTACTTCGCCTCCTGGCGGGACGGCGCAATGTTTTCGCCGAACTCATCCTGACGGTGCGGCGTCGAGGTCTTTGTCGTTGCCTCTATGATTTGGCTGGCGAGTTGCACATCCCCGTGGTCGCAACCGGCGATGTTCATTTCGCCCGACCGGACGACTATTCGCTCTACCGGCTGTTGCGAGCCATTGCGACGCAGAGGACAGTCGAAACTCTCGACTCGACAACACAGGCTGAAAACCTGTGCTACCCACAGAATGGTGTTGTGGATGAAGAACACTACTTCAAGACAGCCGACGAGATGGCGCACACGTTTCGGGGCCTTCGTGCGGCGCTTCGCAACACGCTTTACATCGCGGAGCGTTGTGACGTAGAGTGGGCGGTTCGTGAACCGCCCCTACTGGGACAGTGGCAGTTTCCGCGGGTCTCCGCCTCAGGCGGATTGCCGCCGCGTGAAACGGCTTTCTCACACCTTTGGAAAGCAACGTTCGAGGGGCTGAAGCAACATTACCGGCCGCTGACAGTCGAGGCGACGCGCCGACTCGAATATGAGCTCGAGAGCATCGCTCGCCTGGGTTTTTGTGAGTATTTTCTGGCCGTCCATGAGATCGCCGAGGAAGCCCGCCGGCGCGGTTTCTTGTTCCTGGGGCGCGGCTCCGCGGCCAATTCAATCGTCTCGTTCGCGCTGGGCCTGACGCCCGTTGACCCGATCCGCCACAACCTCTATTTCGAACGGTTTCTCAACCCCGAGCGCCGGTCGCCGCCTGACATTGACCTGGATTTTTCGTGGAAGGAGCGCGACGCCGTGGTGCGCTGGATTTTCGATCACTTCGGCCATGATCGCGTTGCTTTAATTTCAACTCACATCACACTCCAACCGCGACAGGCGATCCGCGAAGTGGGCAAAGCGATGGGTGTGGCCCCGTCCGAAATCGCCCGCTTCACGCGCCCGATTCCCTTCTGGGTTGGTAGCACAGGCATCTTGCCTGTGTTAGCCGATCTGCCCAAAGTATTTCCCGAATGCCGCGACCTGCCAGTCGGTGAGGAGCCGTGGAGGACCATTCTCGCTCACGCCCAGCGACTTCGGGACTTCCCGCGCCACCTCTCAATTCATTGCGGCGGGCTTTTGATCACACCCAAACCAATCACCGACTATACGCCGCTTCAGCGTTCGGCCAAAGGGCCGATCATCACCCAGATGGAGATGCATGCGATCGAAGACCTGGGGCTGATCAAGATGGACATCCTTGGCAACTGCTCGCTGGGCGTTCTGAGCGATTGCCTCCGGATGCTGGAGGTTGGAAGCGAAAAGCGAGAAGCGGGAAATGAAAACACCACCAATTTCAAACCACCGATTTCACCGATTGTACAGATTGTATAGATTGCTTTTTCTTCAATCTGAGGAATCGGCGCAATCTGTGGTTCGGCATTAGATCGATGAGGGCGAAGGGTTGCACACAACGGGACTTGAAATTCTCGATGATCTTGGGGCGCTCGAGCGCGATCCGGCGACGGCCGAGCTGATCCGTTCGGGCCGAACGATGGGCTGTTTCTATATCGAAAGCCCCTCGATGCGTTCGTTATTTCAACGCATGGACTGTGAATGCTACGAAGACGTCGTTGCGGCATCGTCCATCATTCGGCCCGGCGTTGCCGAATCGGGCATGATGCGAGCCTATATCGAACGCCGTCGAGAAATAAGAGGTGAAAGGCAAGAGGCGAGAGGCAAGACAGGTTGCCAATCTGTTCCACATCTGCAATCCGGAATCCAAAATCCGAAATTCAAAATTTGCTATCTCCATCCTAAGTTGGGCGAACTCCTTGCCGAAACCTATGGTGTGATGGTCTATCAAGAAGACGTCATCAAGGTGGTCCACGAATTAGGCGGACTTTCGCTAGGCGAGGCAGACATCTTGCGGCGCGCGATGTCGGGCAAAGCGGGCGGGCGCGAAGCAATGGAAAGCCTGACGGAGCGGTTCTTTACCGGCTGCCGCCAGAGGGGCGTGCCCGAACCGGTCATCGAGGAACTGTGGCGCCAGATCGAAACGTTCGCCCGCTTTTCGTTCTGCAAAGGCCACTCGGCAGCGTTCGCCGTTCTCTCCTACCAGGTTGCCTATCTCAAGGCCCACTATCCGGCCGAGTTCATGGCGGCAGTTCTGTCAAACGGCGGCGGTTTCTATGGTGCGGCAGCCTATATTCAGGAATGCCGACGCATGGGGCTGCGCATTCTCGGTCCCGACGTAAATGAAAGCGAAATAGACTACCATGGGAAGACCGAAGAAAGACGAGAGACGACTTCTGATTCTTCACCACCAATCCGCCTCAGGCGGACTAAAATCGGTTGGGTTCGCGTGGGCTTTGCGGCGATCAAGAACTTCCCGCTCGACCTGGCGCGGCAGATTGTGAAGGTCCGCCAGGAACGACCTTTTGACGGCCTGAAGGACTTTCTTCGTCGCGTCCGGCCCGGCCACGAAGCGACGGAAAAATTGATCCGCGTCGGAGCCTTCGATCTCTTCGGAATTCCGCGCAAGCGGTTGTTTCTCGAGCTAGACATTTGTTTTCGTGAACGAACGGATGGGGAGAACGAGGAACTGATAGGCAATGATGAACTGGAGCAAAAAAGCGATCGAAAGCAATTGTTCACGATCACAAGTGCGTCCTCGGAGGCCGCAATCCAAAATCCAAAATCCCGAATCCAAAATTCGCGATCGGACTTAACGCAGCGTGTTACCGGCGAAATCGAACTGTTGGGCTATGGGGTCAGCGCCCATCCGTTGGAACTTTTGCCCGAGGAGGTTTGGCGCGGAACCGTCGCGGCCTGCGATCTCCGCCGTCATGTCGGGCGGCGCGTGACGATAATCGGCTGGCTGATCGCCTCGAAGCTGGTGCGGACGCGCGCTTCACAGGCCGGAGGCCCGTGCTACCAAGAAAGCAGCGACCCAACACGGGCAGGATGCCCGTGCCACTTTATGAAATTCCTCTCGATGGAAGACCTGACGGGCACGTTTGAAGTGACGTTGTTCCCGCGTGCCTATCGCCGCTTCGCGCCGCTAACGCTGCGACCTGGCCCCTTCCGCGTGCGCGGAAAGGTCGAGGACGACCAGGGTGCTCTCAACCTCGTTGCGGACCATATCGAGATTATTCCTGTCTGAGCTCATGATCTTCGCACCGTGTGGCGCCTGGCAATAAGGAGCGGGCTGCAAACCACGAACCACCCGAATGCAAAAGACGCTAAGTTTCGGGTTGACTGTCCGTAAATGACGGGGCAACCCTCTTGCGTCTTGTCACGCAAAAGGTTTTGACGGTAGGGGCAATTTATGATTGCCCCCACAACTGACGCAAAACAGCTTTTGCAACAGGAAAGGAGCAGTGGCGGATCATGCATGGGGTTTTGAATGCATCGCGGGCAACCGTGGCCTTGTTCGCCGCTTTGGCATTGATGGCCACAACGGGATGTCGGAGCGAATACAAGAGACATTGTGATCTTGGCCGCCAACTGAGAAATGAGGAGCGCTACGAGGAGGCGATCCAAGAATACGAGCTTGCCGCCAAAGCCTCCCCCCTCGAGGTAAGGCCTTACGAGAACATCGCCAAGATCTATAAGCATCAGGGCAAGTATGATACGGCAGCCAAGTACTACCGCAAAATTTTGGAGGTGGCTCCCGACTACATAGACGCTTATGCGCAATTGGTCAAGATGATGCGGTTGGCCGGCCAGATTGACGAGGCTTCGAAAACCGCCAGCGCGGCGCTTCAAAAGACGGAAGTGAAGCGCGATATGAAGGCAAGCCGACAAATTCAGGAGCAAATGATCGAGATCGAAAATGCGCGCAAGGCCCGGCAGGCCCCGCTTGCTGCGCCGCCGACCGTCGGCGCGCCGCTCACTGCTTCCACGACAGCGACAACCCTTCGACCTGCCAACGTGCAGCCGCCACCAGCAAAACCGTGAGTAGCTCCCTCTGAAAAAACCTTTCGTACATGGCCGCAGTTTGTCGGCTCCAAGGCTTTATCTGTAATGTCCGACGTATTCGACTTCGCCTTCGTTTTTTTCCACCTCGACCGTCTCCCCCGCTTACCATTCTTTCACCTTCACGGGCGATGTGCTTTCTTTGTTGCTTGGGCACTTTGTGGGTGGCATATTGATTGACAATCACAACTGCGAGAAAGGGTAAGTCGTGGACAGCCGCGAGCGATTCAAAAAAGCCCTTCGAGGGGAACCTGTGGACCGAGTTCCGCTGTTTCCGATGCTCATGTTCTTCGCCGCCGACCGTGCCGGACTGAAATACCGCGATTACGCAACGAACGGCAGAGCGCTCGCCGAGGCGCAGCTGCACGTTCTCGAACGCTGCGGTGTGGAAGCGATAACGGCCTGTTCGGACGCATTCCGACTGCCGGCCGATCTTGGCGGCGAGATGCTGTATGCGGAGGACAGAACACCATCGCTGGCCAAGCCGCTGGTGACGAGCGAATCGGATCTCCAACGTCTGGGGCGGCCCGACCCAACGCGCGCGGGCAGCCGCATGAATGACCGGCTTGTGGCCGTGCGAGAGATGGCGCGTTCGGCCCGCCATCGCTGCTTTGTCGTGGGATGGGTCGAAATGCCCTTCGCCGAGGCATGCAATTTGTGTGGGTTGCGAGATTTCATGGCCGCGATCCTCGAGCAACCGACATTTGCCCATTCCATGCTGGAGTCGGTGACAGAACTGGAGATCGCGTTTGGCCGGGCACAGCTCGAGGCCGGAGCCGACATGATCGGAGCGGGCGACGCGGCGGCTTCGATGCTTTCGCCGCGCCAGTTTGCCGAGTTTGCTGCTCCTTACGAACGGCGCGTCGTCGAGGGCATCCGTGCGGCGGGCGGGCTGGTCAAACTTCACATTTGCGGAAACACATCGCGGCTCCTCGACCACATGGCTGACGTTGGCGCTGATCTCTACAATATAGACCACATGGTGGACCTCGCGGCGGCGAAGCGTGCATTTTCAGCACGCGGGCGCTGTCTCAAAGGCAACCTCGATCCCGTCGAACACATCATGCGCTCGACTGCCGCGCGGTGCGAGGCCAGAGCTCACGACTGTATCCGGATTGCCGGACCGCAGGGCTATATGCTGAGCGCGGGATGCGAAATCCCTGCGGCAACTCCCGACGCGGTCATGGACGCTTTCTGCCGCGCACCGCAAACCTGCTCGTCTCGTTCGTAGAAGGGTCTTCACTTGCCGACGATCATTGGCATCGCACACTGCGACAATTACAATCCCGAGAACGTGGGCCGAGCCATCCGATCAGCGGTCGAGCCGCTGGGTGGCATCGCCAGCTTTGTTCGCCCCGGACAACGTGTTCTGCTCAAGCCCAACCTTGTTTTGGCGCGGCGAGCGGAAGAAGCCGCCAACACACATCCCCGTTTCGTCATCGAGGTTGCGCGGCTGGTGCGGGAGGCCCGAGGTGAGCCGGTCATCGGCGACAGTCCCGCCCTTGGATCAGCGCGCTATGTTGCATCGCGCTGCGGGCTGCTCGAGCTGGCGCAACGCAGCAACCTTCCCCTGGTCGAATTTCGAGCGACACGAAAAATGGATTCGCCGCGCGGGGCTGCGGGACGACTGCTCCGTCTGGCCTGCGAGGCGCTTGATGCAGACGTCGTGATCAACCTGCCTAAGCTGAAAGCGCACGGCCAGATGCTCCTGAGTCTGGCGATAAAGAACCTCTTTGGATGCGTGCGGGGTCGGCGCAAGGCTCTGCTCCATCTGGTGCTCGGCAGTCGCCCTATTCAATTCGCGCGCATGGTGGTGGGTGTGTGTCAGGCCGTTCGCCCGGCGCTAACATTGATGGACGGCATTGTCGCTCATGAACGCACGGGACCGACCGGCGGTGACCCGCGGCGACTCGGCCTGGTTGTGGCGGGAGCTGACTGCGCGGCCATGGATCGTGTCATTTGCGAAATTCTCGGCGCCGACCCCGAAAGGCTGCTTACGCTCGTGGCTGCGCGCGAGGCAGGCTTTGGCGAGAGCGACCCGGACCGAATTCAAGTGATCGCCAACTCGAAGACGGTTGGTCCGCCACTGTCCGCGTTGGCACCTTGGCTTGCCGGCCAACCCTTTGTTCTCCCCGAACGAGTGTCAGGACTTTCCTTTTCACCGTGGCGCGTTGTGCGGGGGTTGGTTCGCCAGGTCTGGGCGCTTGTTGGGCCAGCCAAACAGCAGAAACTGTAACCGACTTCTTGCGGCTCGAGCTTCCGGAAAGGAAATCTATCCGGGCTTGATTTCCCGCTCAGGGGGCGATCTGGAAGCCCTTCAGGATCGCGTAATTGTCGGCCTCGTTCGTCTCATTGACAAAGTCGGGACGGTCTGCAAAACAGGTGATAGCGCAACTACCCACCGGCAAGCGGGAATAGAGAGTTTGAGTGGTCGCCGAAAGATCTACCGAGGCTCCAGGCACAAGGTCCGGCACCCAGATTGAATCGCAAAGGAAAAACCCGAGATCTGGGTAGTCCTGATTCTGAGAACCCCAGAACTCGATCCAGAACGGCCCACTGTTCTGGTACCCAGTGTTCCGGACCTTACCCGCCGGCACGATTTGCTGGCCGGGATGGATGGGGACGGTCGGGTTACCAAGAGCAAAGCCTTCCACTGTAAGGTTCGTGGATGTCGCCGGTCTGATGACAAGAAGTCGCGCCGCAGCAACACCCACTTTATTGTTCCGTTCGTTGCTCTCGATCACTTCATTCGGACGATCCACAACGCAAGTGACCGTGTACGGTCCGTCTGGAATGGAGTATAAAGAACGCCACAAAGCCAAATAGACCGAGCCACCGGGCGGGATGCCGGAAACACGCTCGCTGTCTGCCAGAAACTGATCCAGAGAAAGTCCACCCAGCCTCGATCCCCAGAATTCCAACCAGAAGGGACCCGCCGTGGCATTTCCCCGATTCTCTACCCTTACCGCGAAATACACTTTGCCACCAGGGGCCGCCTGGAGCGGCGAGAAGCCTGCGCCCGCAATCGCAAGGTCCGGGGCTGGCACTGCCGCCGCAGGCTCCGCTTCCTGTGTCCTCGTAAGCGATCGGTTGATTGCGACCCCGTCCACGAAAAGATAGTTGTTTGTCTCATACTTTTCATTCACCTGGTCGAGCCGATCCACATAGACGCCGACCATGAAAATACCGGTCGGACAGTCGTATAGAGTTCGGGGGTAGCGGCTGAGAGTAACACTCGTGCCGGGAGCAAGATTCGGTAACAGGATTGACTCGCACAGCAAGAAATCGAGACGAGGGTTCACCCGGTCAAAAGAACCCCAGAACTCAATCCAGAAAGGCCCGCTATCCTGAGTCCCAGTGTTGCGCACCTGTCCACCCAGAACGAGCGCCTGGCCATTCCGAACAGGATTTGGTTTGAAGGTGAATCCTTGAACCATCAAGTCGGCTTTCGTCTGAGGTCGGATCAGCAAAAGCCGCTTTCCCGCCACGACACTGCGATTGTTGCTTTCATCGGACTCAGGGATCTGGCGGGGACGATCCGCGACAAAAACAAGGCTATAAGGACCATCCGGTATGCTGTAGAGGGACTTCGTGCTTGTGTAGTCATAGCTCGCTCCAGCGGCGAGAGAACGAATCACTTCCGACTCGGCCACGAACATGTCCAGCGTCAAGCCGCCCGTGCGCGATCCCCAGAACTCCAGCCAGAATGGTCCTGCCCCTGTCGCACCATAGTTCTCGACAAACGTGCCTAGGGCCAACGGGCTGCCTGTTTGCAACTGAATTGGCCCCGCTGGCCCGAAGTCGCAGTGGGTAAAACTCAGGTCGGCGGGTCCCGTTCCACCCTCGACAGCGATGGTTTTGGCGAAACCCTGCCCAAACCATCCCACGCCCTCTTGGACCATTTGCCAGTCGGAAAGATATGTACCCGCTGTGACAGGGGCGGTGAAGTTGGCCTGAAATGTGTACGCCTCACCCGGAAGGACGGTCGTGCCGCTACTGATGGGGATGCCGTTCGTGGCCACAAAGAAATCGCTGCCGCCGACGACACCGAGGCGAAAGCCATCGTCCGGATGCCAAGGCAATAAACCCGTGTTGCGAAATGTCATCGTCACGAATCGAACTGCGCCTGGATTCATCCGCCTGGGAAAGGAGTCGGCCTCCGCGACGGCATCCCGACCATAGGGCGAGGACAAACCTCGGCCCCCGACGTGGCAGCCGGTAAGGAGTGGGGTATTCGACGGGTCGGCCAGAGCGACTTCGCGCATACCTTTGGCAAGGTAGATGTCCTTGGTCACGGTTTGGCTAATGTTGAGCTCAGCGATAGTGATAGTGTCTGTTTCACGCACAGCCACGCACCGTCGGAAGGTTCCCGCCGGCGTGCGAACGACGGCAGTCTCATCCACGCCCAAGTATTCGGAGGTCACCGCAAGGACTCCGGAATAGCCCTCAAAACTGAAAGCCGCCGAGGCCACGACTTTCTTGGGTAGTTGCATGTTCGACAAGCCCAGAAGAAGAGGACGGTCGAAGATGGTGACTGTTCCCGCCAATTCGAATCCATGCTGTCGAAGCATACCGGCAGAATCCAACGAGACAAACTGACCCGACGGGCTCGCACCCGGGCTGCTGATGTCTCGGAAAAATGCCTTATAACCGTGGAGGACATACGTTCCCACGATCGAATACGAGGTGCCATCCTGGAAGTTTTGGTAATCACCCTCATAGAGTGGCATGTAGTCGGCAATGGATATGACAGCGCTGGCGTATTCTTTAACGGGCGCGCCAGCGACAGTGAGATCTTGCGATTCGCTTTGTGTTCCCCGCGCGATGGGCTGGGTCTGGTCGAGCACAGCGTTGGGGCGGTCCAGCGAGAGCAAGGCTTGAAAGACCGAAGAGCCAAGCAACACGTTTCCTCTTTCACTTGGCCCGGATTGTGCTGCCGCCCATGCCAGCCGGGTGGACGACGACACACTACCGCTCAAGCAGATCGCGGTGACGATCAATGTGCCGAAGGAAAGCCTTCTTCGCCGCCTTGAGTACATTGCTTTATCCCTCTTATCCCGAGAAAGGCTTCGAACGTCAACTAATGCCCATCCTGTCAGCTATCCTGAGACACTGTCAAATGTTGCTTTTTGTGGGGAGTGTGCAAGGCATGCATCTCCCAATTTCGTCAGAAGCTCTGAAGTGCTTTCCTTTTCTCCCTCCTTTTCCCAAGCCAAAGCACCTACAAACCCACACCATCCACAATGGCATGGCAAAAGCGACAGGTGCCGTTCTCGATGTCATTGCGGAGTATGGAAAATCCCACCCGTTCGATTACCCGTTTACCACATGAGGGACAATAGGTGTGTTCATTGGGGTCACCCGGCACATTGCCCGAATAGACGTACTTGAGACCGGCGGCCCGGCCGATTTCGACAGCGCGCTCCAGTGTCTGCACCGGCGTTGCCCCGCGATCGTCCATCTGGTAGTCGGGATGGAAACGACTGACGTGCCACGGAACTTCCCGTCCCAGCGACGCGACAAATTCCGCGATTTGTCGCAGCTCTTCGTCACTGTCGTTCATCTGGGGCACCACAAGCGTGGTCACTTCGAGCCAGATGTTGTGGGGCCGAAACAACGGCAACGTCTCCAATACGCCCTCCAGTTGTGCGCCCATCATTCGCCGGTAGGTATCGGAGTTGAAGCTTTTCAGGTCCACATTGATGCCGTCGAGATAGGGAGCGATCACATCGAGCGCCTCGGGCGTCATGTAGCCGTTTGAAACCCAGACGTTCTTGATTCCGGCTTCATGCGCCAGCCGGCCCACGTCATATGCGTATTCCAGGAACACGGTTGGCTCGGTGTAGGTATAGGAAATCGTCGTGCAACGATAGCGGCGAGCGTCGGCAACAATTTGTTCGGGCGTGACATCGGCGCCTTCGATCCGTTCCTGGTCACGCGGCATTTGGGAGATGCTGAAGTTCTGACAGAAAACGCACCGGAAATTGCAGCCGGCCGTGGCAATGCTGTACGACAACGATCCGGGATGGAAATGAAATAGCGGCTTCTTTTCGATGGGGTCAACGTGTCGAGCGATCAACTTGCGATAGACCAGCGTGTAGAGCGTGCCATCGCGATTCTCGCGGACCTGACAGAAGCCAACATGACCCGGATGAATCTTGCACCGGTGGTGGCAAAGATGGCACTCCACCAGCCCCTCGGGCCGTCGCGAATAGAGCATGGCTTCTTTCATCAGCTTATCCTCTGATTTCGCGCTCGGCGGCGAAGCGTTCTCCAGGGCCGAAATCGGGTGGGTGGCGTGCGCAGGTCAGATGCCCAGGGGGTCTCCTTCGGCGATGGCCAAAAGCCGGCGCTCGGTCATCAGAACGCGCGCGCGTGGAGCCATGACGGTGTCCACTGGGCCAGGCAATTTGAATTGGATGTTAAATTTGATGTCTATGTCGGGGGGTTCATCCATCCAAATCGAACGACGATAGCGCACTTGCAGTTGGGCCAGAGCATTGTGGAGGTCGCGCGAGAGAATGAAGCGCACGTCGCGAATTCCATGATATTGCTGTCGCCATTCGGCTCCCAGCTCCGCGGTCCACTTCTCACCGAACTTTCGGCCAACCCAGGTCTCGACGATCGCGTCGGTGTCATTTTCGCGGAAAAACGCATAGTCGTCGTTACCGTAATAGCGGCGCGCGTATTTGACTTCCGTATCCAGTTTGGGGTCGGAATTCAGCGCCTTCCAGAAGAGGAGGTCCCCCTCGGCCCACCAGCGGCGACCCTCCGGCGCATAGGCGGCTTCCAGCCCGGCCAATACAGCATTGCGCTGATACTGATCCGAGTCTTCGGGGTTGCGAATCTGGCGTTGCTCATAGCTGATGAAGCCTCTCAGGCGCAACGTGCGGGCGGTATTGCGATACTGCGTGCTGAAAAGGGCATAGAGAATCGGCTCGTTGGCGTAAATGTCCGAGCGCGACTGGAGGTTACGACCGGCGGCCAACTGCATCGTTAGGTCCGGATAGGCCAGATGATACGTCAAATCCCCCCTGAGCCAATGCGTGCGAACGCGGTAGTTGTACAGGTCTTCGCGCGCGGTCTTGTTGCCAATGGATTCGTAGAATTCGCCCAGCGAGTTTTTGACCCCTTCCCGCAAGATGTAATAGATATTGCCCGTCAACGAATCGGTGAAACGCCCCTGGAAACGCAATTTGACGTCGCCATAGGCAAGGGCGGGCTGATAGTCGGAGAGGGAGACCTCTCGTCCGCCAAGTTTCATCCGCCCCGGTCTCACTCCCAAGAGACGGTCGGCCGGCGAAACGTCGTTGTCATTGAGGCGAAATGTATTCTCGTCCACAAAAGAGATATCTCGGCGAAATGTGCCATCTTCGCGCCGAAAGTCGTCGCGCTCCCAGTGGTACGAATCATCGAGCCGCTTCATAAAACCCAGGCCTGCGCCGACTTGGGCCAGCAACGTGTAACGCTGGGAAAAGCGGAACAGGTAGCTCAGTTGCTGATAAATGTCCAAGCCGACGACAAACGAGTCGTCGCGCGTGGAATGAAAGTTCAGCCCCTTATCCAGGTTGTTAAAAGCGTTGATGTCGAGGGTGTAGAAAAGCGGCGACTGGCCGCCAATCCGGATGTGGTTGGTTGCATAGGTCACTTGCGGCAGACGAAGGGAAACCAGCCCATAGCGTGACCGAGGCAAGCCGTCACGCCGATTGTAGTGACGTGTTTGCGCCGTGCCGGGGAATATGTCATAGTCCGCATCGTCGTCGGTCGGCTCGGCTGTGTTGGTGATTCTGTCGCGTGTGATCCGCTCTTTCGCCTCGAACAGAACTCGCGCGACATAATCGTCCTTCCAGTAGGTTAACGCGGCTCGCGCTCGCCGCTCGGGAACACGCCGGCGGTCCAGCGCAATGTCGAGGGGATCAATCAGGTCGTAGTAAAACTCGGGATCGCTCATATAGTCCACATTCAGGTGCAGCGTAAGGTCCTTGCGAAGCTCAGAGCGATGGCGAGCAAACAATTGCCAACGCGTGGTATCCTCGCCCTCTGGTACGCGGCGATAGCGGTCGGACGGCAATCCGTAAAGCGCCAGCTCCCCCTGATGTTTGTGAGAATCGAATGAATAATCATAAGTCAGTCCGGTTCCGACTCCGCGCCTCGAAAACAGATCGAGCCCGACTTGAGCATGACCTTGATTGCGTAGTTCGAGATCGTCCGAATTTTCAAACGACGGCTCGTAACGATAATGATAAAAGTTGTATCGGACGCTGACGTAAACACCCAACCGGCTCGTGTAGCCGAAAGCAACGTCCCAGGGCATTGGCTCGCGCAGCGACTTTGTGTAGGCCGGCAAGATCAAAACCGGTATATGCCGAACGCGAAGAACGGCGTTGCGGATGAAAAGACGGTCGTTGAAAACCAGAACGGCATCGTTGGTGTGGATGGTATATTGGGGATCGGGAAAATCACAGGTCGTAAACTCCGCATTTCGGAAGACAATCTCGTCGCGGCCTACGATCTGGAAACCGGGCAAACCACTCGGCGTCTTGCCACACTTGAAATAGAGAACGTCGTGCTGGCCTCGTGCCTCGTTGGCCGCGCCCTGGAAGTACTTGTAGCTGAAGACCATGGACTGGGCATGGATCTCGTCGGTTTTGATCTTCAGGGCCGGATCACTCCAGGCGCGAAGGATGACATTTCCTTCGGCCTGAATTTCCTGAAGCGGGACGTGAACCAGCACACGATCCGCCTCCAGGAGGTATTGGTCGAAGCGGATTCGCGTGCGCGCACTGGAATAGATGATGTTGCGTTCTTCGTCATAGTCGAGATAGCGGTCCGATTGAACTTGTAGCCGGCCCTGTTCGGCGAAATCGCGCTGGATCGCCGCGATCACCTGGTCACTCAGGCCGGCCAGCGCTTCGGGCGAGAGAAAATCGGGGATTCCTTTGCCGGCGCCGGGCCGTCGTAACCGATCATACTCACTCTCGTCCACGCCGGCTGGAATCTCGCCGGTCTTGGGCGCAGCAAGAAGTCGCCCGGCCAGGATCGTGACCACAAATAGAACAATAGCCGGAATTCGCGCCACTGTGCGTCGGTTCAACTGTCCGGCAGTCCATCGCATCCGAAGCAACCTCTATTGGCGGAAGGTGCGATAAAACAAAATCAATCCCACGGCTCCCACCACAATATTGGGCAAGAAAATGATAAAAGCTCCAAAGACTGAGCCTCTCTGGCAAACTGAGACACCCCATTTCAACATGATATAATAGAAGAAGATCAAGCCAAAAGCGATGGAAAATGCGACAGCCTTACCCGTAGGCCGTACCCGGATCGCCAGTGGGATCCCCAGGAGTGCGAAGGCGAAACAGGCCACTGGGATCGAGCGACGTTGCAGAATCTCGGCGAACAGCGCTCCGGCATCGCCTGGCTCAAGGGAACCGCGTCGGAGAATACGGGCAATGTCATGATTGGTCATTTCCCGGGGCTTCTTGGGCAGCTGGCCGGGTTTGATTTTTTTCTTTTCCAACTGCATCCGCCATCGCAGTTCTTGGAACTTCGCCACGGAATAGCGAACTCCGGTCGTTGTATCGGTGGTGTCGAAATGATGCAATGTTCCACTGGTCAGGACGATATCCATAGAACTCTCCTGGAGATCGGGGTCAATCCGCCCGTTATGAGCCGTTGCGACAAGTTCTGTTTTGGTCCGCCGGTCCAAGTCGCTCGCTGCCACCTTCAGCGTGACTCCCTCCATCCGCTCCGTCAGTGGATTGCGATGGCGGAAATAGAAAGCCACATTCAGATCGCTCTTCGGGCTGAAGACCCGGCCGGCTTCGAGGTGACTGGCAACGATAAACTGAATCTGTTCGAGCAAGGCCACATTGAAGCCGGCCAGCGTGGGAACCACGCGACGATTGGCCGCCCACAGACCGGCCGTCAGCAGACCAGCGGCGAGAAGAACGGGATAGAAAACCCTCAACAAATGGACACCGCTTGTGCGCATGGCCATGATCTCGTTGTCGGCGGCGAGTCGCCCTACCCCTAGCAACACACCCACCAGTACAGCCATCGGCGTTGTCAGGACTAATAGGGGCGGCAAAAGGGTTCCAACGAACTGGAGGAAAATCGGCAATGGTACGCCACGATTGACCAAGAGGTCGGTCAAGCGGAACAAGTGGGTGGCGAGAAGGACAAACGTAAAGACTGCAAGTCCCAGGAGCGTCGGGCTGATCAGCTCACGAAGAACATAGCGCTGAAAGATTCTTCCTATCACGACACTGTCTCTTGCCGCTGGCCGCCAAGAGTCCTACTGTATGTCAGCGGCTCCCTCCTGTCTTGCCGAGAACCCCCAAACTTGAACTTTCCTATCCACAACAAGGGAACACGGTCAACGACGAAAACTCCTGCGCGTTTCTGGCCGGTGCATCTCAGTTTTGTCCAGGTTTGTTTCTGCCCCGATAGCGAAAGATCTCTTCCAGAGTCCCGTAGGGACACCCGACAATAGCCCACCGATTCATCGGTGGGACGGCGAAGCGCACACCCTCGTCGCGTCCCGTAGGGACGTTTGAAGCCTGAACAAATGGGCATGTGGGGCATCCCTTCAATCGTCCCTCCGGGACTTTGCCCGGTTGGAGGCATGTTTTCCCAGCGATGGAATCGCTGGGCTATTCTCAACCGCCCTTCCAGGGCTAGACAAAAATGAGATGCACTCGTTTCTGGCCTCTGGGAGTTTCCGTTTCGCTTTCCATGGATCACGTAAACACTGTCATCGAAAAGGGCTGTAGTGCCCTGAATCTCGTCGTTTCGAGCGACCAGCCTTGCGGTCAGTCGGAGCGCCGCGATCTCGGCGGCAGAGGGGTACTCCAAGGACCTCCGACGAAACCAACGGCGCTCCGGCAACCGACGATCCAAACCAAGACTGACTTACAATCTGATCTCCCGGCAGACCAGCGCTTTGCCAGAGGATTCATCCAGCTCCGACAAATCGGTTCTGTCTAACTAGAGGTCATACAAACGCGGCGTAAATGACTTACAGATGACTTTCCCAAGGAAAGGACCAAAAACGTGTCGAACAAAAGCAACCCACTGGGCTTTACGCCTGGGATTGTGACTTGTTGGCGGTCTGGCCGGCCGTCAGACCTCCCTGCAATTCCTCTGGGAGATTGACGAGGCGAACTCCAGCACGAAAGCGCCGGAACAGCTAGATGGCATCGAAAGCTTCGGGATAGCGGCATTTGGAAAGGGCGTCGTCGTAAGTGATCAGACCTTGTTGGTAGAGGTTCTTCAGCGATTTGTCCATGGTGATCATGCCGGCTTCAAAGCTGGTCTGCATGAGCGTCGTCAGTTGCTCGGTTTTCGCTGAGCGGACAATTTTGCGTATCGCGATGCTGGCAATCAAAATTTCGCAAGCCACCACACGGCCGCGGCTGCCTGGCACCGGGAGTAATTGCTGAGCGATGATTCCCTGGAGAGTCGAGGCCAGCTGGATTCGCACCTGTTGCTGTTGATAGGGAGGAAAGACATCTATGATCCGATCCACGGTCTGGACGGCGTCGGGCGTATGGAGCGTCGCTAGCACAAGATGGCCGGTTTCCGCCGCCGTCAGGGCGGTCTGGATGGTTTCGAGATCGCGCATCTCGCCGATGCAGATGACATCGGGGTCCTGACGCAGCACGTGACGTAACGCATCCGAGAAACTCTTCGTGTCCGAGGCCACCTCGCGCTGCTTAATGATGCATCGGCGATTGCGGTGGACATACTCGATCGGGTCCTCGATGGTGATGATGACGCAGCGGCTCTCTTCGTTCATTTGATTGATCATCGCCGCCATGGTGGTGGTTTTGCCTGAACCCGTTGGGCCCGTCACGAGAACCAAACCGCTGTCGCGGCGGGCGAGTTCTTCGACCACAGGGGGCAACCCCAGCTGGCGAATCGTGCGAATATCTTCGTTCACTACACGGAACGCCGCTTCGACCGCCCCGCGTTGTTTGTGGACATTGACACGAAAGCGACCAACGTCGGCGACCTCCAAAGATAGATCCAGTTCCCAATTCACTTCGAACTTTTCTTTCTGCGTATCGTTCAGAATGCTATAGACGAGCCGCAGAGTCTCCGCGGCCGTCAGGGGAGGCAGATCGAGCGGTTGCAGTTCGCCGTCAATACGAAGCATCGGCGGTGCGTGAACCGTGAGATGAAGGTCAGAAGCCTGCTGCTCTTTGGCCTCGACGAGCAATTCCTGAATATTCATGGGCCGCAAATCTCCGGTGACAGGAACATCTTGCCCACGAACTTTCACGGGCAAGATGCCCGTGCCACAATCCTGTCAGACTTTGCCGCGTGCCTTGAGATTTTCAAAGCTGATCCGCGCGCTGTCGAGCGGCGGCCGCTCGCAGGTGTCCTGTTCGACGATATACCATTGAACGCCACCGGCTTCGGCTGCCGCAAAAATCGCATCGAAATCGAGCGTGCCCTGCCCAATCTCCACCGAGGTCCGCTTCTCGTCCTTGGCCATGTCTTTGAGGTGAATCAAGGGACAACGACCCGCCATCCGTTGGATGTATTCGACCGGATCGAGACCGCTGTACTTGATCCAATACGTGTCAATCTCCACATTGACCAGATCGGGATCGGCTGCCTCGAACAAGATGTCAAAGCCGTATTCGCCGCCGTACTTTTCGAACTCGAAGGCGTGGTTGTGATAGCAGATCTTGAGACCGTAATCCTGAATGTCCTGGGCGATTTCATTGAGGCTGTTGGCAACCTCGCGCCATTTCTTTCGGTCCCGCCGCCGTTCTTCGGGCAACCAAGGCACCACGATGTAGTCATTGAGGATTTCGAGATTGTATTCCACGACCGCCTCGATCTCGTTTTCCAATTTGTCGAGGGCCCAATGGGCGCCGGCGGCGCGCAAATTGAACTCCTGGAGCAGCCGAAAAACGCGGGAAGCAGGCACGTCGCCCAAACCAGCGAACTCGACTCCTGCATAGCCGATCTCGGCAACCCGTTGCAGTGTTCCCTCGAAGTCTTTGGCCAGATCATCCCGAACCGTATAGAGTTGCAGTGCAATGGGCACGTTTGACATATTGTTTGTCCTTTCCGCCGCGAAAATTTTTGCGCGAATTGCGGAAATCAGAACTTTCGGTTACTGTGCCAGCCCGACAATGTCAAGCAAGGCGTTCGCACAAGTAGAAGAGAATTTTCACAAGAAAAGGGCGCCGGTCGTGTCACGCAGCAGAGAAATCAAGGATGAAGGCGGAAGGCGGAGGGATGAAAGAAAGCAACGGCAAACTCGCCACCTTGCTTTGCGCTTTTTAGAACCTCTAACCAAAAGACATCTGTCCGTCGTGGCATGTCCGCCTCGGGCGGATTGCCCATGAATCGCGGGCTGGAAGCCCGTGCCACTTTCATTCTGTTGGGGCCTCTTGGTATGTCCGGAAGCCGCACAATATTCCCGATGGGTTATGCAAAATCCCGCACAGTTCATCCTTCCGCCTTCATCCTTTCGACAACGCTTCAAAATCCGGCACGGTGCTCAGAGGGCGGGTGCGTGGGGCTTCGCGTGCCGTTGCGGCGAGAAGGTATTCGATGTTGCCAGCCGGACCTGCGATGGGCGAGGCTGTGAGCCCAATCGGCAACCATCCATAATCGCCCATGGCGTTCCAAAAGTCCTCGAGAATGCGGCGGCGAACTATGGGATTACGCACAACGCCTTTTCGTCCCACCTCGCGGCGGCCCGCCTCAAACTGAGGTTTGATCAGCATCACAATGTCGGCCGACGGGCGAAGAAGACCAACAACGGCAGGAAGGATTTTTCTCAGGCTGATGAAAGAAACATCCATCGTTGCCAGGTCGAACCGCTCGGGGAAATCGTCGGGTTTGAGATAGCGCGCATTGCGGCGTTCGATCGAAACCACGCGCGGATCGTTGCGCAGTTGCCAGTGGAGCAGGCCCGTGCCGACGTCAATGGCATAGACGCGCGCCGCCCCGTGCTGCAAAAGGCAGTCGGTGAAACCTCCCGTCGAGGCGCCCACGTCCATCGCCACCGCGCCCGACACGACGATGTGGAATTGTCTCAGCGCATGAGCGAGTTTCATACCGCCGCGACTAACATAGGGATGGTCGCTCCCAACAACTTCAATCACCGCATCGGCGGGGCAAAGAGTGCTCGGCTTCTGCGCCGCCTGACCACTGAGACGAACCTTGCCGGCGAGAATGAGCGCCTGGGCGCGCGTCCGCGATTCGGCCATCTCGCGCTCGACGAGGACCTGGTCGAGCCGACGATACTTCTTAATTTCGGACCTTGGATTTCGGAATTCGGATTGCGACTGGCGCGCTGGAATCATGGGCAATCACAAACCTGCCGCGCCGACGTAAGGTGCGCTGGCCGCGCGCCGATCCGGCTTGTAGGGAAGGACATCCACAAGTTTGTACTCGCGGCTACCCAGAGCCAACTTCGCACATTCCTCGACCACAATGTATGGGTCCTTATAAGGCCCATGCAATTGGGCCCATGGGTGGCCGGCATTGGGCTGAATCTCAAAGACTGACGGCACATTTTCCGCGATGATCTGGAACGACGACAAAAGATCGAGTGTCGCCTGTTCAATCGCAACGATATCATCGGAGCCCAGAATCCCCAGATCATTCATAATTGCCGGTCCCGTGAAACCAAAACAATCGCAGACCGGCGTCATCTGGTTGGCAATATTGATATAGACCCTCTTGTCAGGATCGAACGTATTGAGACAAATCTTGGTCGAGATGGCACACGCCTCCATGAACGACCGAAAATTAATCGGGTCAATCCTAAGTGAACCTTCGGATGCAACCTCGAGGCAACGGCCGCATTGGTTGCAGGGTTCGATGTGTAGGTGCAGCCTGCGCGGATTATTCTTGTCGCGCACCAGTGCGCCAAACGGACACGCCTCCATGATCTTGTCCATCACCTTCATGTCGGGGCATTTTTCTGGGAACCAGTAGGGATCATAATGCACCGTGTCGTGCATGGCGCTTCGTGTGGTGGTGATCATGGTTCCGAGGGCCAGGTTCTTGATCGCGCCGCCATAGGAACACGACGGGTGACCTTTGATGTGAGCGAGATCAATCAAAAACGTCGCATCCTGGATCTCACCAGCCAGTCCCCATTCGGTGACGTTCTTGTAGCGACGTTTATACGAGTAAAAGTATTTTTCGTCAGGACCGGCTGCCGGACAGATTGGGCAACCTAAGGTCTCGTGGGTATAGCCGCGTTCATGGGCGGTTGCGACGGCACCGCTCGTGTCGGTGACGAACGGTTTCCCACCCCCTTCGAGGACAGCCCGAACGACGCGACGGACGAAAACTGGATGGATGGTCGAGTAACCTACGTTCCCACCCAGGTGCATTTTGATCGCGACCCGTTCGCCCTTGACGCGCTTGCGAATCTTGAGTCGCTCGATGATCAGGTCGAGCTTGCAGGGCAAAGTCTCTTCGGGCGCGAGCCTGGCTTGTTTGGCGGTGGCAAAATAGACGACATTTTTCATAGCCGATTTTTTATCTCCGAAATGAATTCACTGCGCGGTACATTTGACTTCTCCCCTGTCCTACATGCAACTGTAGATTTCAGAGCGCGGCCCTTGGCCGCAACCAAAACAAAAAGGAGCTTTTCAGAACCACAGATTGCACCGATTCCGCAGATTAGAACCAGAAGCAGAAACACGTATCTTCACCACGAAAGACAGCGGGAAAGGGATCTGTACTTGGTTGAAGCGAAAGAACTTCCAGAACATGGCCAGCAAAAATCTTGCTGAAAAAGCAACATTCTACGAGCTTGTAATACAAATAGGCCTATGCACGGATTAGGCGGACTAAAAGAATCTGTGAAATCGGTGAAATCTGTGGTTCATTCTTTCGTCCTTTTCAGGCAGCGGCGAACCGCCGCGGCAACTGTTGCACCGCGCAACGATTCCATGCACGAGGGATGCCTCTCGCAGCCGGTGCGATAGCAGGGAGCACAGTCGAAATCCGTCACGATCTCCTCCCCTCGCCCAAACAGGTCAACCTCTTGGTGGCAGGTCGGGCCAAAGAATGCCACGAGCTGTTTTTTGCGCCCGATGGCCAAATGCATGGCCAGACTGTCGGAACTGACAACGAGGTCACAACATTCAATGATGCCGAGGAAATCCTCAATCGAATTGTCGCAACCGGAATCAATGGCCCGGTCGCCGACGCGGGCGAGGATCGCTCGGTTGAATTCCCGTTCCAGCGGACCACCGAGCAGAAGCAGTCGCGTGCCGGGTATTGTTGCCAGGTCCTCGATCAGTTCGACGAAGCCCTCGACCGTCCAACGCTTGGTGGGAAAGACCGTGCCACAACCGGTGTTGATGCCGATGACCTTCGCGGGTTGACAAGCTACGCCACTGCTACCTGCGCCACTTTCGGCTGCGACGCCGATGCGTCGGGCGAATTTGCGCGCAAAAGCCAGGGATTCCTCGCCGAGCTCGAGGACATATTCCTGGCCCTCATAAGGGAGACCGGCCATTTCGTAAATGATCTGCGGATAAGTCAGTGTGTTGGTGCGGAATTTCAGTTCATCCGAAAGACCCAGCTGTAAGGCATATTCACTGTCGGCGTCAGCGGCAATGGGCGTTCCCGAACGGCTTGCAGCAAACCCCTTGCGTGTATAGGTGGTGACATTTCGGGCGAATCCCAATGCACGCGGCTCTTTCTCGAAGTTCAAAAGAAGCGAATAGTTGGCCGCCTGGACCGCCGCGAGGCCATCCACGGTGAACGGATAGAGCCGATCAATCATCGGATTGGTCTTGAGAAGAGGAATCGCAGCGGGGTCGGTCAGCCAGGTGATACAAGAGTCGGGGTGGTGTTTGCGAAGACCGGGCAAAATCGCCGTCGTTCGGACAACGTCGCCGACCGCCGCCAGCTTGATGATGAGAATTTGGCTGCTCCACGGCGAATAGTGGGGACAAGCGGTACAGTCCTCGCGCTTGCCGCAGGGCTTGTAGCCGGTATAATATCGGCAATCCGATTGAACGATCAAAGATTACTCCTCGGTGTAGGGCAGGTCGGCAACGCGTGCACGTCGGTCTTGTTGGCGCCCTTACAATTACAACAGAGCTGATGCAAACCCATTCGCATCCTCCCCTACATTATCAAAAGGGGCTGACATGCAATCATAGACATCGCCAACGCTCTTTAGCAATACTACGCTGTCTGTTGTGCGAAAGCAACAGGTTTCAACTTGACAGACAAGCGAGCGGTGGGTTCCATGCATCGGGTTCTGTTCGCTCCTGGAGCCACTTGAACGCAAGAGCGGAGGTATGAAGATGCACGCAAGTCGAAGGATCACTCGTCGCAAATTCCTGGCCAAGACCGCGCGTTCGGCGGCAGGAGTGGCGGCGGCATTGTCGGCTCCGGTCATTGTTCCGCGATCGGTCTTCGGCGTCTCCGGTCTGGCTGCGGCCAACGACCGCCTGGCATTGGGCTGGATCGGCTGCGGCGGTCAGGGCAACAGCGACGTCGGCAACCTGCTCAAGACCGGACAAGTCGAACTGGTCGCCGTGTGCGATGCCTATTACGAACACGCCGCGAAGGCGGCGCAGAAGGGTCGCGCAGGCACCGAGATCTACAAGGACTTCCGCGCGTTGCTCGACCGCGATGATATTGACATTGTCGAGATCGCGACGCCCGACCACTGGCACGCGCTCACTGCCATCGCCGCTTGCCAGGCGGGCAAGGACATCTACTGCCAGAAGCCGCTGTCGCTGACGATCGAAGAAGGACGCGCGATGGTCGCCGCGGTGCGGCGCTACAACCGCATTTTCCAGGTCGGCAGCCAGCAGCGCTCCGAGTTTTCGTTCCGGCGCGCCTGCGAGCTGGTTCGCAGCGGTCGAATCGGCCAACTTCAGTATGTAGAGACGCGCATTGGCGGCAATCGGACCTGCGGCTATGACGGCTTCGATCCGATTCCCGAAGGCCTGGATTGGGATATGTATCTCGGCCCTGCCCCCTGGGTTCCTTACAACCGACACCGCACTTTTGAGAGTTTCCGCTGGTTCTGGGACTATTCGGGCGGCAGTATGACCGACTGGGGCGCTCACCACAATGACATTGCTCAGTGGGGCTTGGGGACCGACCACACTGGGCCGGTCGAGATCCAAGGATCGGGAGTGTTCCCTACATCCGGTCTCATGGAGACTCCAATCAGCTATCAGGCGACTTTCAAATATAAGAACGGGGTGGAAATCCACTGCTCCAGCGAGGGCAACGATTGCACATTCTACGGCACCGACGGCTGGATCACGTGCAACCGCGGCGGTAAACTCATTTCTGATCCGCCTGACATTGTCCAAGAGCCGCTCGGTCCCAACGACGTTCACCTCTATGAAAGCCCGGGACACCACCGCAATTTCATCGAATGCGTCCAATCGCGCAAGACACCGATCTGCGATGTGGAGATCGGCCACCGTTCGATCACGATCTGCCACCTCGGCAATATTTCGATTCGGCTCGGCCGCAAGATTTACTGGGACCCGGACAAGGAGCAAATCGTTGGCGACGAAGAAGCCGCTCGTTGGGTAGGTAAACCGATGCGCAAACCCTGGCACCTCTAGATTTTGGATTTTCGATTTTGGATTTCGGATTGCGGATTTCGGATTGGTGAGATCTGGAAGGATAGAGATGAACACGAAGCGATAGACTTCGTGGTTGCTCGCCTTGGTGGCGGCTGTTCCGTCGGTGTGTGGGAGCAAAACTTGCATCCACACGCCGGTTTGCAGCGCACAGCAAAGGGCAAGGCGTAAGACATAGGTCATTCCGCAGGAGTGGTGCGCGGCGTTTTTGCTTGCGAGCGATTGGGAAGTTGGCCAGTCTATAGCGTCCCTGCAAAACAATGATCGAGGCGACAAGAGAAAGGAGATTGCGCGTGAGACGAACACAAGTGGTTCTGGCTCAAAAACGGCTTGCTCCAAATAGAACCGTGCTAGTGCTGTTTACCGCAACCGCCTTGGCTCTGGCGATTGGTTGCAAGAGAAAAGAGCAAGCGCCGAGGCCCGAGGTGGCAGGACCGTCTCCCCCGGTAAGCACCGGAACAACGACGGAGACCATGGCGGCCATGAGATTCTTCGCGGAGGTGCCGAAGTATCTCGCCCAGCGCGTCGTCAACGACGCCGCGGCGGCATTCGCTCCCCTAAAAGATACACAAACCCGTTGGCCTACTCTCCAGGACAAGGCGCTGGACTACTACCACTCCACTGAGTTGCTGGCCTCGCTGGCACGCGCGGAGGGATTGACCTCCAGCCCAATCATCACGGAAACCGTCGAAGACATTCTGTACGATGAATACAGTACGAGACTGTTCTGGCGCCAGGCAGGGGAAATCCCTGTCACCGACAAAGAGATCGAGGACTACTATAAGAGCCATCTCAGCCAATATGTCGTGAAGGGACAGTTCTGGGTTCGTCACATTTTTCTGAACGTCGTGGATAATCCCGGCAAAGAAAAAGAGAAAGAGGCACTGGCACAGAAGGCTTTGGTCGAACTCAACGCGGGAAAACCGTTCCAACAGGTTGCCGAAAAGTATTCGGAGGCGGAAGGGAAGAAGGGCGAGATTCTGATTCCGCCCCTGGCCTATGGCGAGATTAACCCTGATCTCGAAAAGGCAATCGTCGCATTGCAGCCCGGCCAGCATACGGGCGTCATTCCGAGCAAATGGGGCTACAACATTTTCCGCCTGGAACAAATCGAACGCCCAACAACAAAGACCCTGGAAATGATGCGCGATTCCATCGTTCGACAGTTGCGCAGCGAAAAAACCCCCGCCGTTTACCGGCAGTTTCTTAACCAATTGGAGCAGCAATACCCCATGACCAAGAACTACCAGGTCTTGGACGATCCCAATGCAACAAGCAACACCGTGGTCGTCGAGGGGAGTTTCGTGAAAATCACGGTTGGCGATTACCGCCAGCATGTCGCACAAATGTTATCTCCCAAGCGCGCCGCTATGAGCGAATCCGAGAACCGGGTCAAAGTTCTCGATAGTTGGATTGCCTGGAAACGCCTCGAACATGCGGGGAACGCGGCTGGCTTCAGCCGCGATCCCGAGCTTCAAGGGATCAAACGTTATGTGACCGACGCGATGCTGGCTTTCGCTTGTTTGGAGCGACTGACTGCCAATTTGTCTGCTCCAAAAGAAGAGGAGATCCGGAAGTATTACCTGGACCATCGCGATTACTTCACATCCAAACCGGCCGAACTTAGATTGCGTGAGCTGGTGATCAGCTACCGGCTTCCTGATGGTGCCTCGAAGCGCGATTACTATCTGGCCCGGAAAAAGACCTCGGCCAAGGCAGAAGAGGTCGTGGCCAAACTCAAGGAGGGTGCGGATTTTGTCTCCCTGGTTCGGCAGTACTCGACCTCCGGGTCGGCCAGCAAAGATGGCGATCTTGGTTTTGCCACTCTCGATCGTTGGGGTTCAGAAATTGGGCAGAGAATTGCCCATCTACAGGTCGGCGAATACACGGAGCCGATCGAGGACAACGAGTCTTTCTCGATCTTCCGACTCGAAGACCGCAAGTCAGAGATTCTATTCCCTCTGGATGAGCCTCGCAAACAATACATCCGCGAAATCCTCTCCCGCCAGCTGCGGGACGAGGTTTCTGCTCGAATTCGAATCAAACTTGCCGGGGCGTATCGCAAAGACTTACCCCTCGAGGCCGTTCGAAAGACGGCGGCAAGCGAGGTCACGGAAGCAGGCACAAAAAAGTGAGAAATGGAAGGCAGGAGGTGGAATGTCGGAATTGAGCGGCTTGTGACGGCTCGTTGAGCGTGACAGGTGTCCGGCAAAAGCTTCTCCATCACAGCAAAGGTGAAACAAAGCAATAGGTTGGAGAAGAAGGTTCTCTTTTGCCCGTAAGTGATCCGACGCAGACTATCGCGGACAAGGCGAAGAACACATGAGAGTCTGGAAACAAGTTATCACGCGAACGTTTATCGTTTTCGCATTGTTGGAAGTCAGTATCCCCGCGGCCGAGAAGACGGAGCCGCCGCCGACCATTGTGGCGCAACGCGGATTATTGCGGATTGTCGTGCGCGCTATGGGAACGGTTCTGCCGGTGGCAGAAGTGCCGATTTCGGCGCGTGCCGCCGGTGAGATCACTTCGCTGCCCGTCGAACTCGGACAGGTCGTCAAGAAGGGTCAGAAGCTGCTCGAAGTCGAATCGAGCGCACAAAGGCGCGCCGTCGAGCGCGCTCGAACGGAATCGCTCGAAGCCGAGGCTCAACTGCGAATGGCGCGGGTCCGCCTGGCCATAGCCGAGCGCGAATACAAGCGGTCGCCGTCCGGCCAGACGACCTATACGCTCGAACTTCAGCGTGAGGAGGTTGCGCTGCGCGAAGCAGCGACTTCTCGAACCAAGGTTGCTCTCGAAAAGGCCTCTGGCGATCTGGCCAAGACCAGCCTGATCTCTCCGATAGACGGCGTAATCACGGAATTGCTGGTGAAGCGTAGAGAGATAATCGCTCCTGCGTCCGTCAAGTCGGGCATGCATATGATGACAATTAGCGACCTGTCGAAAATCGCCGTGATGGCCGAGATCGAGGAAAGTCAAATGCACGACATTCAACCCAATCTGGCGGCCAACGTTGTGCTACATGCGTTTCCCGAACGACGTTTCCCGGGACGCATCGTTTCAATCTCTCCGCGCGGCCAAAACCGCGGCGGAAAGATCGTTTTCCCAATCCGAATAGACCTTGAGGGCGATCCGGGCGATGCCGGTCGAATCGGCCTGACGGCCAGCGTCGAGATCACCGCCATCGAAAAGCCCGATGCGCTTCTCCTGGAAACTCGAGCCATTCGCTGGGTCGGCACCGAACCTCACGTCGTTGTCCTCGAAAAAGGTCAACCGAAAGATCAAACGGTTCGACTGGGTCGGTCCGATGGGACACGTGTCGAGGTTCTCGAAGGGCTCCGCGAAGGCGATCAGGTCGTTCTCCCTGCGCCTTCTCCCCCGCCTCCTGCCGCGCCACCGAAATCCTGAGCAAAGACAATTGCGGTCGCTTGTCAAATAAAAGCACGAGCAAACCTCTACGCGCTGTTTCGGGAATCAGCCGGGGACGACGCCGCTTTCGAACAAGCTGCGAATGGCTTCATAGACCCAATGGACGGAAATGCATGAGAGAAGGTAGTCGGTAGGCAAACCGTGAGTTTCCTCGGCAGTCAAGTCGGCATTGCCGCCACGCAAAGCCACATGTTTATGCTTATCCCAGATGGGTCCCCAACGCTCGGGCGTACTGTGGCCGTAAAGCGTAACGGTTGGCGTCCCAGTCGCAAAGGCGACGTGCTTGGGACCGGAATCCGCTGTCACCAAAATCGAGACCTCGGCCAGCACCGCTGCCAACATACGAAGCGATAGTCGTCCGCACAGGTTTATGGCATCGAGCCGGTTGACACGGATAATCTGGCTCGCGTCCTCGATACAGCCTTCATCGCCGACAAATACGAGATCGAGATTCTCCACGTGTCCCAAACGTTTCGCCAGGGCCATCCAGTGACGCAACGGCCATTGCTTGTAAGGCAGGACCGACCCGGTGTGAAGAGCGATAATGTGTCGCGGCGCACGCTCCTCGAGTCGCAGCAGAGCGCGGGCATCGCACCGCTCTTCGGGAGTTACCTTCCAGGAGTACGGGCGCAACGGCGCAAGCGGGCCCCACCATTGCAGGAGTGTGCCAATGTTCAGGATTTCCTGGGACTCCAAATCCTTGGGAACTCGAGCGCTGGCCAGATCATACCACAGTTGGCGCGGGAAACCAACGTCCCGATCGAATGTCAGGATTCCCGCGTGCGTCGTGTGAAAAATGATTTCGGGCGGCACACTGTGACAGTAAAGAATGGCAACCGTGTCGGTTCCCAGGCCCGCCAGCTCGTTGCGCATCCGCTCGAGATCTTCACTTCGCACGCGACCGTCTCTCGACGGGCTATAAACGCTCCGGCGTTCCCAATACTCGACATGGCGATGGACAAGGTCTCCCATAGGGTGGGTAACCAGGATCATGCGCGCCGCGGGATGGGCTTCGTGGAACGCCCGACACGCGGGTTCGAGAAGAACCATATCGCCCAGAAAACCAAAGGCAACAACGGCGATGCATTTGGTTTCTTCGGGGAGCGGCTCGCGTGGGGAACGGCGATTTCTGCGCCAAACGGCCAGCGGACGCATCGCTCGTTTCATCCTGCTGACCACAACATGACGGGTAGCTCGACCCAATGCAGTCGCCAGGGCGCGAAACCTCTCGCCGCGCGGCAAATTGGCCACTGGTGTCTTGATCAACTCCAATTGACGAATGGCCCAAAGTCGCTGGAGCGCCTGCTCGGAGCGTGAAATGAAAAGCCGGCGATACCACGTCCAATAATAATCCGCCACCTGGCGACAGGCATCCTCGAGCAGTTCGTTGGGATGCTCGCGTTCCCACAACGCTCGACCGTCGGCGCGTGCTCGCTCGCACAGGTAACGCCATTGAAAGCGATCCATGGCAACATCGTGATAGGCAATCATTTCGGGCAGGAATTGGGTCCTATAGCCGAGACGACGCAGCCTCCGCCACAGCTCGGCATCCTCGCGGCCTCCCCGATAGACCCCCTCGGGCGCGTCAAACCCCGCTTCGATTTCCTGGAAACGATGACGCATGAGAATCGGGCGGCGCACAGCCATGTTCGACGTGCTCGGATAATAGCAATTACCCGTCGAACGGCGTAACTGTTCGGGTACTGCCCAGCCGACCAGCCAACCCATCCCGGGGTGCCACCACGAAGGGAGCGGCAACAAGCGCGCAGGCAGCGCCAGGCCCCCAACGGCATCGTATTTCGAGGCTATCCGCGCCAGACATTCGAGCCAATCCGCTGGCGCAACGCAATCGTCGTCGAGAAACGTCACCCATTCGCCCCTGGCCAGCGCGACTCCTTCGTTTCGGGCACTGGCGAAACTGCCACCCTCGGTCTCGACGATCTGCAATCCCTCGAGCGGCGATTCCCGTCGAAGCCAATCCCGCGTTCCATCGGTCGAGCCTGTGTCCACGACAACGACTTCGAAGTCGCGGAACTTCTGCGCCCGGAGACCTTGCAGGCAACGCTCGAGCGATCGGAGACGGTTTCGGGTCAATACGACAACGCTGGCAAACATCACGGCTCCGAAAGACGGGAATTCGTGGTGTCAACCGAACCGAGAATCTCGCGGTCCGTCACGACGCGCAAACGCAACCGGCGCCGCCGACTTCGAATCACGGCGCCCAATTGCGAAAGCGCCCGGATCAGCGCCCGCAACGTTCCGAGGCGTCCCGATAAAACTTCGCGCCCGATCCGGACCGGCAACCACAGGCAGTGCAAAGCGAGCAGACGCGTGTCCAACAAGTTGGACCAGAGGAAAAGCAAATGGTTGCGCGCGTTTAGCTGGCGCAACCATACGTCGTCAAACAAGCGGCGAAACGACGCCTTTCCCAGATGCAATGCCGGCGAGGCTGGCTCGTAAATGTTGCGCCAACCTCGTGCCAGCGCCCGCCACGAAAGATCGAAATCCTCCCAGTAGCCAGGGGCAAAAAAGGTCTCCAATCCTCCGAGTTCCAAGAATCGCTCCCGAATGAATGCACACGCGCCGGCCTGCAAGAAGAGTGTCGGAGCGGCCTCGGGCGGATCGGCCCAGACAAGTTTCAGGTTGCCCTCTTGCCAAATGGCATCCATTTTGACATAATTCGGCCGACGGCCGTCCCACTCGACCGTTTTTGCGGTGACGCCGAAGAGCTGGCCGTCGTCGTTCTGAAAGTGAGACAACAATACGGAACAGAATTGTTCACGAACCACAATATCGTTGTTGAGCAAAATGATATAGCGGCCGCGCGCCGCTTCAACGCCTTCATTCACGGTGGTAGCGAAGCCCCGGTTTTGGCCGCGGGCCAGAAGATGCACGCGCGGGAATTGCTGACGAACGATCTCGACGCTCGCGTCCGTGCTGCCGTCGTCCACAACAATCATCTCGAACGGTTGGCCAACTCGCCGCGCCGACAGCAGGGCCGAAGAAAGACAGCGCGCCAGGAAAGCTTCACCATTCCAGTTGGCGACAACTACGCTGAAGTGAATTGGATTGCTTGAATCGGCCAGATTCTCAACCATTGCGATGTTCCGGTAGCTCTTTGTGCGGACAATAGGAACCTGACCTCGACATGTCAATCGGCTAAAGAACGAAAATCGCTTGCTTGGCCGGGCGGTGCGGCCGAGAATCATTTTGGCATGAAAATGGAGTTCGCAGTGCAGCCTTCAGGCTGAACGACTGTGCACGCTGGCGCGTGAGCTCCAAACTCTTGGAGGATTAGAATGCCTGAGCCGCGCGAGACCCTGACCGTTCTGGGGATTGACCCCGGCCTGGCGCGCGTCGGACTGGGAGTCATCGTGCACGAGGGACATTCGGACAGGCTAGCCTTTGCCGACGTAATCTCAACACCCGCGACGTGGAATCTCGCACGTCGGCTCAAGCGAATTCACGACGCGATTCGCGATGTGGCAGAGCAATTCAAACCCAATGCGGCGGCGATGGAAACGCTCTACTTTGCCGCCAACGTAAAGACCGCCATGCAAGTGGCCCAGGCGCGCGGGGTTGCCATCCTTGCCACCGTCAACGAAGGGATCGAATTGTTCGAATACACTCCCCTTCAAATCAAACAAGCCGTTGCGGGCTACGGGCGTGCGAACAAGGGGCAAATGTTGGGCATGGTGCAACTTCTGCTCGGAATGAAAAATCCACCCTCGTCCGACCATACGGCCGATGCTCTGGCTGCTGCGCTTTGCCACACCCAACACCAACGGATCTCCCGCCTGATCGCCCTGGCCTCGAAAGGGAAACGGTGAAAACCATCGAGGGCACCGATCTCAAAGATCTCTGAGAATCTCGGGGTTCAAACTTCGTTAGAATCTGCGAATAGGGCTATCCACTTGACTCCAGTTGGTTGCTATCGCCTGTGTTTTCCCTTTCTCATTAAGCCCCAGATTCCTTCGTGCGACTTCGTGTTTCTTCGTGGATAAACCGTTTTTCGTTTGGTTGCGGCCTTTGGCTGCGCTAGGAAATCTGTGGTTTGGGTTGGGCGCATCTTGGCAAAGCTACCACGATCCGGGTTTCACCCTTCTGTTGGAGCCGTGACAGACGCCCACAAGAGGCTAAGCTACAGCGGGAGGATGTGTCCGACTCCGGCGGACTGAAGTTGTAGCTTAGGCCCTCGTGGCCGTCGTTCTTTTTGCGGCCCTCACAAGCATTCGGCAGCTTTATCAAGATGCGCCCTTTTGGTTTTTTGTCGTTTTTTTCGCTTGCCAGTACCAAACCACGCTCCAAAGTATCGCTTTGTCTTGAACGATACCGGGAGTGGCCAATCGAATGAACGAGTTGATCGAGCAACTGAAAGCGTTCGAAGACCGGCTCCGTCACGCCCGGCAGTATCTTTGACCTCGATTCCCGCCTTCAGGAAATCCACCGACTCGAAGAGATCGCCGGCCGCCCAGACTTCTGGAACTCGCCCGAGCAAGCACAATCGCGTCTGCGAAAACTGAAGCGGATGAAAAGCCAGGTCGAACCTTGGCTGGCCCTTGGCCAGGAAGTGGCCGAGACGATTGAACTGGCCCAGCTGCTCAAAGACGATCCCGACACGTCGTCCATCGGCGAAATCGAGCGTACCGCGCACGATCTTGAACAGCGCCTTCATCGTCTCGAGTTTCAAGCGATGATGTCCGACGATTTGGATATTAACAATTGCTACCTCTATATTCATCCGGGTGCCGGTGGGACGGAATCCTGCGACTGGGCGCAAATGCTCCTTCGCATGTACACGCGCTGGGCGGAGGCAAAAGGATACACCGTCAAAATGGTTGATCTTCAACCGGGTGAGACGGCGGGTCTGCGAAGCGCCATGCTGAAGATCGAAGGCGAATGGGCGTATGGCTATCTGAAAGCCGATAACGGTATCCATCGTCTGGTGCGCATTTCACCCTTCGATGCCAATCAACGCCGCCACACCTCGTTCGCGTCGGTCTTTGCCTCCCCTGAGGTGGACGAGACAATTGATATCGAAATCAAGGAGGGCGATCTGCTCATTGATACGTTCCGGTCGAGCGGCCATGGCGGCCAGCACGTCAACAAGACGGACTCCGCTGTGCGCATCACCCACCGCCCAACGGGAATTGTTGTTCAGTGCCAGAATGAGAGATCGCAACGCCAGAACAAGGAAATCGCGATGGCCATTCTGCGCTCTCGCCTTTACCAGATGCGCCTGGAAGAAAAGCGCGCGGACATGGAAAAACTCGCTCGAGAGAAGAAAGACATCGCCTGGGGCCATCAGATTCGCTCCTACGTTTTCCACCCCTATACTCTGGTCAAGGATCACCGCACCGATGTCGAAACCGGCAACGTCCAGGCGGTTATGGATGGCGATATTGACCCGTTCATCGAGGCCTATCTTCGCTCACGCGCCGGCCAACCAAAGTCGGCTTGATTGAATTCATCTCCCCACAACCAATCGCTTCACCGCCAGCGCTAGGTATGTGTTTAGCGCCGCATGCTGCGTCCCTACGATAGATGTTGTGAAAACACCCGTCTCGTGATTTCGCAACAGGCTTGTTGCGTCTGAAAAGCAAGCACCGACTTTCCCTTGATTCTCGTATGGATTTCCCGGAGACTGGCTCCCCGAAACGATCGTCAAGACGGACGATAAAATGGACAAGAACGAAATCGCACGAACACTGGAAGCCATCGCCGACCTGATGGAAATCCGGGGGGAAAATCCCTTCAAGTGCAACGCCCACCGCAATGCCGCTCGCACTCTCGATGCTCTCGAAGAACCGCTGGATGAGTTGATCGAGTCGGGCCGCCTGACCGACCTCAAGGGCATCGGCGAAAGCCTCGCAAATAAAATCATCGAGATGACCCGGACCGGCCGCTCGACCGTTTACGAGCAGCTTCGGGCCGAAATCCCCGAAGGCCTGCTCGAAATGCTTTCGCTGAGTGGCTTTGGTCCCAAGAAAGCCAAGGCTGTGTGGGAACAATTGGGCATCAAAACCATCGGTGAGCTGGAATACGCCTGCCTGGAGAACCGCCTGGTCGAGTTGCCCGGGTTCGGCGAGAAAACGCAGGAGAAGATCCTCAAGGCAATTGCCTTCCAGAAAAAGCAGGCCGGCCGATTTCTCTGCGATGCGGCATGGGAAACGGGAATGGCGTTGCTGGACCGTCTTCGCAAGCACAAGAAAGCGATTCGCGCCGAAGTTGCGGGCAGCTTGCGCCGCCGTAAGGAAGTCGTCGGCGACATTGACCTTTTGGCCAGCTCCGATTCTCCCGACGCCGTGATGAATCACTTCCTGAAATCGTCGGGCATCGAAGACATTCTAGCACATGGTCCTACCAAAAGCAGCGTCCGAATGGAACAGGGCATCCAGGTGGATCTTCGTATCGTGACGGATGAGGAGTTTCCTTTCGCTCTCAACTATTTTACCGGTAGCAAAGAGCACAACACCGCTCTTCGCGGGCGTGCCAAAAAGATGGGCTTCAAACTGAACGAGTATGGCCTTTTCCCGGGTGAGAGCGAACGTTCCGAAAAATGCTCGGACGAAGCTGCGCTCTACAAACGACTTGGCCTTGCCTATATCGAACCGGAACTTCGCGAGGACATGGGCGAAATCGAAGCCGCCGAAAAAGGCACTCTCCCCCACCTCGTCGAGGAAAAAGACCTCCGGGGTCTGGTTCACATTCACTCCACCTGGAGCGACGGCAAGCTTTCGATGGAGCAGGTTGCACGAGCCGCCAAAAAGCGCGGCTACGAATATGTCGTGATCTGCGACCACAGCCGGTCGGCCGCTTACGCGCACGGGCTTTCGCCTGACCGTGCGTTGGAGCAACACAGGGAAATTGACCGGCTGAACGAAACGCGACTCGGGGCACGCATTCTCAAGGGAGTCGAAGTGGACATCCTCGGCGATGGATCGCTTGACTTTGACGACAAGATGCTCGAGAGATTCGATGTTGTGGTCGCTTCGATCCACAGTCGCTTTAATCTTTCGCGCGAGGAGCAAACCAGACGACTGGTTCGAGCAACGACTCATCCGGCCGTGCATATGATCGGCCATCCAACGGGGCGACTGTTGCTTTCGCGCGAAGGCTACGACGTGGATTTGGACGCGTTGATTGAAGCGGCGGCGAAATATCACAAGATCATCGAATTGAACGCCCATCCGTATCGGCTCGATCTCGATTGGCGCTATTGCATCAAGGCCCAACGGAAGGGAGTCCGCATTAGCATCAATCCCGATGCTCACAGCGAGCCAGAAATAGATCATGTGCGTTTCGGAGTGGGCATTGCTCGCAAGGGTTGGTATCCCGCATCCGGAGTCGCAAACTGTGCTCCACTTGACGAGTTTCTGCGTCTGATGAGGTCCGCGTAATGAACGGCTTTCTCGAAGTCCTCGGCGGGGAGACCTTTCTGGAAAGATCGAAACCACAACAACGTGACCAGAGACTCGATGTATGCGTAAACTAAGACGAACGGTTCAGATCTTTTCCCTCCTCCTTTTCTGCTATCTCATGATCACAACCCGTCCAAAGATCGAAGAGGAGTTTTATCACGTCCAATCGCCGATCTGGCCCTCCTTGTATTTCAACACGAATCCCCTGACCTATCTTTCCGCTGCCGTGGCGTCGCGGAGCATACCGGCCATCAACTACCTGCCGCTGCTCGTCATGATCGGGCTGGTTCTGCTTCTGGGACGCTTCTTCTGCGGATGGCTTTGCCCGCTGGGTGTGATGATTGACGGCGCGGCGTATGTGTGGCGACCGCCCAAGCGACCGGCAGCATCACCCTGGGTGCCCAGCGCTTATCTCAAAGTATATATTCTCATCGCTATCACCATCCTGGCCATTTTTGGGGTCAACGCGGTCGGCTTCTTCGATCCGATCACGATTGCCATGCGTGGCCTCAGCCTGGCCGTTCAGCCTTACGCCGAGTGGATTTTGAGGGCGACTCTTGGCCCGCTTTACAAGGTGCCCGTTGTATCTCATGTCACAGAACCCGTGTATGGTTTTCTCAAGAAGTATTACCTGGGCGTGCAACAACCCGAATACGAATACTCGCTGGTCTATCTTGCGATTCTACTGGGCATTTTCGGGTTGAGCACAATCCGCAAGCGTTACTGGTGCCGTTATCTTTGCCCGCTGGGCGCATTCCATGCCATTCTGGGCCGCTTTAGTTTTTGGAAACGCCGTGTCAGCCCAGCGTGCAACCAGTGCGGCGTATGCGGCCATATTTGCCGGACCGAAGCGATTGATCAAGAGGACGCCGCGATCTATGACCCGCGCGAGTGCATCCGCTGCATGGACTGCGAGGTGGTCTGTCCCGAGGACGCGATCGAATTCTCTTTCATTCCTTCGACAAAATCGGTTCGTGTCAGCAACCGCGAGCTCGCCCTGACACGGCGGGGGCTGTTGACGGCGTTAGGCGCCAGCTTCGTCGCTTTGCCCTTCTTGCGCACTTCCGCTCATTCGAGGGCCTATCGCACGGAATTCCTGCGGCCGCCCGGAGCAGTGGCCGAAAAAGACTTTCTGGCGCGTTGCATCCGCTGCGGCGAATGTATGAGGGCATGTCCCCAGCATGCTCTTCAACCGGCTTTCCTGCAATATGGCCTCGAGGCGACGTGGTCGCCAGTGCTGGCGTCGCGCATTGGCTACTGCGAGTACAACTGCACGCTATGTATGCAAGTCTGTCCGACGGGAGCGCTCGAAATTCTTACGCAGCGTGCCAAGCAGCGATTTCGCATCGGCACGGCATTCTTTGACAAGGACCGCTGCATCCCGTGGGCCGAAAACACCGATTGTCTCGTCTGCGAAGAGGTTTGCCCGACCCCCACCAAGGCAATCCAGATGCGCAACGAGGAAGTGCTCGACGATAAGGGAGGCACCCGCATCGTCAAGCGCCCGTTCATTGTCGAGGCCTATTGTATCGGCTGTGGTATTTGTGAAACTAAATGTCCCGTCGAGGGATTGGCGGCTATCCGGGTCGCGGCACGTTATGAAACACGTCACGGCGGAATCACCGTCGAGACTGCTTCTGGTGCTGGCGACAAGAAAGTGCCTGGCGGGGTATCGCCGACCAAACAGGACAAGAGCGCTCCCAGCGCCAGCCCTTATGGGAAGGATCCATATTCCAATCCCTATCCCAAATAGAGAGAATTGGCCGGGGGGAGAGACGTGCTGGAAACCATCGGCACACAGGATGAAGTGGTCATACGGACGGAACACCTCTCGAAAAAATATGAAGACATTTGGGGGGTGCGCGACCTCAATCTCGAAATCCGCCGCGGGGAAATGTTTGCTTTTCTTGGCCCCAACGGCGCCGGCAAAACCACAACGATCAAGCTGCTCGTTGGATTACTCCGGCCCACCGAAGGGCGCGCCCTGATCGGCGGCTTCGACATTCAGCAGAATCCCGTCGGAGCCAAGGCCTTGATCGGCCACATTCCTGACCATCCATACTTGTATGAAAAGCTGTCGGCGCGCGACTTTTTCCACTTTGTCGGCGACCTGTTTCACATTGATCGCGCCGCCCAGGAACGCAAGAAACAAGAATACTTCGATCTGTTCGGCCTGACGGCGGTTCAGGACAAGCTGATCGAAAACTACTCACACGGCATGAGGCAAAAACTCGTCATCTCGGTTTCGCTCATGCACGACCCCACGGTTGTGATCGTGGATGAGCCGATGGTCGGCCTCGACCCCCAGAGTGCGCGCAAGGTCAAAGACCTTTTCCGCGCCGAGACCCGCAAGGGACACACCGTCTTTCTTTCGACCCACACACTTTCCGTCGCCGAGGAACTTGCCCACCGAATCGGGATCATCAACCAGGGACGATTGATCTTCATTGGAACGCTGGCCGAACTTCGCGACCGAATGCACCGCGATGGCGACCTCGAAGACCTCTTTCTGGAATTGACAGCTGAAGAGACCTGAATGGATTTCAGGCGAGTTCCTTCTTACATAGCATCCAGGCGCCATTGAGAAAGGCCGAAAAAACATTCAACCACCAGGACACCGCGGTGATCGGTATAGAAAAGGCTTCTACGGCACTGTTTGGGTCACACGAAAAATTTGGAACGGTATCGCCTCGAGCGTTCCGGCCGAACGCAGACGGCCGCCGGCGACCAATGGCGAAAGCACCTTGACCTCGTTCGGCGTAAGCAACATATAGTTTGGCCGATATTCGTTCACAAATTGCTCGACCATCTGGACTCGTTGTGGTGAATCCGAAGCCTCCGGCAACATGATGGCGGGCCGGTCAAAATAATAGTTGATGGAAAACGGATCGCTGCAAGCCACCGCGGCACCTAGTTCGACAATCCGATCAAACTCGATCCGCGCGACTTGCAGGACAAGGTCCCGGGTTCGATCATTCGCCACTCGCTGATAGATCTGTCCCCATGCTTCGCCATAGACAACGCCGGTGACTGCAAGAATCGTTGACCATGCCGCCACGCGAGCGCGATTGGGTGCAAGCCGTCCCACCAGATAGTCCATTTCGGCAACAACCGGAACTACGAGAAGCGCGAAGCAAGGCGCCATGAACCGCAGCGACTCAAACGTCGCCCATGTCATCGCGGTCAAAACAAAATGCCAGAGTGCAATGGCGTAACACGGACCGTCGCTTCTTGCTCCCTCGTTCTGATTCCTCTCGCGGCGCCGCAGGAGTCGCAGAAACGCGAGAACCGAAAAGACCGACAGGTAGGTTGGACCGAACAGTTGCTCCATATAGGCAATCGTCTGGGCCCCTACTTTGGTTAAAATAGTTCCGGTGCGAGTAAAGAAGAACTCAACGGGTCCAGGAAATACTACTCCATAGCCGCTCGCCATTCCGTCGCGAATGTCGTTCACAACCAAGTGAAAACTCTGGACACAGTATAGTGGATTGCCGCGAACAACCCAAACAATCGCCCACCAGGGTATGAGCAGAACAACCAATGTCAGAAGATAGTTGGCGAGAGGGCGAAAAGCACCCCGATACAGATACCAGGAGGCCAGCCCCAAGACGATCGCCGCAGCACTTGGGCGCGTCATGTAGGCCAACGCGGTCAGAAGCGCGGCCAGGCGAGCTGCCCAGCGCGATTCCGCATCGTCACCCACGACAAGCATTACCCCAAACAACGATAGCAGATAGAGCGGTTCGGTCCAAGGATAGATGGAGCACACCAGCAGGCCGGGATTGAAAGCGAGCAAGATGGTAGTGATCGCTACGGCCCGTCCGCTCTGGCCCATGCGCCTCGCCCATGCCGCTCCCACTGCCAGGGCCGCGACTGTCATGAGCAAAGTGACATATTGGCAGGCGCGAGCGGGATAGTCGCCCCGACAGAACGGCGCCAGCAACAACGGATAGAGAAGCGGCCGTTCGCCAATTGCCGAATGAACTGCGGGATCGCTCGTGAAGAAATGCCATTTGATCGTGTGGACCAGGCCTCGCCCGCGAGCAATGTTGCGGGCAATGTTGATGTAGTCCGTCGCGTCGGGCGAAAGATTGGCCTGCATCAGGTAGGGCAGCCGCGCCACCGCCGCCAATGCGATGATCGCGGCAACCAATCCAACACCGCGCCATTTCGGGGTGAGAGTTGGTGCCATCAACTGTCCAACCTTTCTGGGACAATCCTACAGGTGCCATCGCGCACTGGCAAGAGTTGAAAAACATATTGCGAAGAGCCGCCGATCCCCCGACAATTATCGGGCTGTAACCACGCACGATACCACAACTTAGGCGGATCAATCCTGAAGGAGAAACGTCATGGCAACCAAGCAGAGGAAAAGGATTCTCTACCTGGGCGATTGGGTGATCCATCTGGGACCGACCTATGTCGAAAGCCCTTTCGGCGCCCACATGAAAGGAACCGACATTTTCTTTTACGGCCAACGGTTGGTGGATGCGCTTGAGTCCTCGGGCGAGTTTCGCGTGACCAGCATGGCTTCGTGGGACATTTACAACTCACCGCCCGGTCGCTATGAGGAACTTCTCGCCATTCACTCGGTCGTGATTCTCAGCGATGTCACGGCCCAGTGTATGCATTTGCGGCCACAGTTCTTCAAACGCGGCGAACATGGACACCGCAGCATTGTCATGCCCGACCGCTTGCGCCTCACGCGCGACTGGGTCGCGGAGGGCGGTTCCCTGATGATGCTCGGCGGCTGGTCTTCATTCTCCGGCCACATGGGCAAAGGATCGTGGGGACGCACCTGCATGGCCGAAGTTCTGCCGGTCGAATGCCTCGCCACCGATGACCTGGTCGAATCGTCCGAGGGTTACACCATCGTTGTCAAAGAGCCGCGCCATCCCATCACCAAAGGTCTGCCCTGGCGGTCATTTCGACAGATTTTGGGGTACAATGAAACACACCCAAAACCGGGAAGCGACGTGTTGGTCGAGGTCAAGGAAACCGGACATCCTCTTGTGGCCTGCCGCACCTATGGCAAGGGACGAGTGGCCGTTTATACTTCTGATCCGGTTCCCCATTGGGGACTGAACTTTTCACATTGGCCAGGCTACGATCGCTTCTGGATTCAGATGGCACATTGGGTTCTCAGTTAGGGAGAACCAACAAAAAAGATTTGAAAGACCTGTGAAATGCCACATGCTGAGTTATGAAGAATCATCTGGATAGTAGCGAAAAGGGGGATTGGGATGTCTGCCGAATGCCGCTATGTTATCTCCGTGATGTCCGTGGACAGAGTCGGTATCATCCACGACATTAGCGACCAGGTTCTGGCGCTCCAGGGCAAGATCGTTGCGCTGAGCCAAACGGTCATGCGAGGCTATTTCACCGTTTTGATCGAGGCCGTGTTTCCCGCCGACATTCAGGTGTCGGACGTACTCGACCGCCTGTCGAAAGGCGGCCGTCAACCGGGCGAACTCCAAGTTTTGGTCGTCCCACGTCGCGCGGAGGTCTCTACGACACCCAAGCCGCAGGTCGAGATTTATGTTCTGACTGCACGTGGACCTGAGCGTCCTGGTCTAATCCACCGCGTCGCATCGTTTCTGGCGGGACAGGATGTCAACTTTGAGGATTTGTACGCCTATGTCGAAAATGGGCAATTTGTCATGATCGCGCAAGTCTCACTTCCACCCTCGCTCCCGTTCGAGCGGCTTCAGATTGACCTGGAACGGCTCGGACGCGACAGCCAGATGGAAATCATCCTTCAGCACGAAAACATCTTCCGCGCTATCAATGAGGTTCGCATGGTCGGCAGCTGAGGTAGCACAGGCATCTTGCCTGTGAAAAATCGCTGGTATGATTTCCATCCCGGCACAAGCGGCTCGTTTGCTTCATCCTTCCTCGGCGCCCTTCTTGCGGCCCTTCGGCTCTTCGCGGCCGTAGCCCTTGGCATAATTCGCACGGCAGATGAGTTCGGTCTCATCCGGCTCGCGGCCAACTTCCTTTACCATCGCCTTGTGCATCTCGGCGATCCGGTCGGCGTGTTCTTTCTTACCCGCCAAATTGACAAACTCGCCAGGGTCAGCCTTCAAATCGTATAGTTCGCGCTCGGGACCATGCGCAGCGTCCATACGGGAGTGATAGACATATTTGTACTGCCCCATTCGGATCATCGTGTAGCCTGAAGCAATGTTATGACCGTAATATTCGCTGACCGCCAGATCTTTCCATTTCCTCTTCGGGTCGTCCAGCCACGGAACCATCGAATCTCCATTCCAGTCGGATGGCATCCTGGCGGTCCCGATCTCAGCAATGGTTTTCACCGCATCCACAAGTGAACAAGCACCAATACGCCGCTGACCGCCCTGCCACCGTTCGGGCCAGCCAACAATCAGTGGAATGTGTGCGGCCGTTTCATACATACAGTTTTTCCACCACAATCCATGTTCACCTCGGTTCTCGCCGTGGTCCGTTGTATATATTATGACCGTGTTTTCCGCCACGCCTGATTTCTTCAATGCCGCCAGCAACTGGCCGACCTCGTTGTCAAGCCATTGTGTCAAACCATAATACAATTCGCGGCCTTTCTTGACCAGCTCCGGCTCGGTGTTGACAACCCCGAAACCGCGCCGAAGATGTTTATAGTTCAACGGCAGCGACTCGAGAAAGCCCTCAGGGATCACCGGCATGGGCACCTTGTCCTTGTAAGGCAAATAATACTCCTCAGGAACTGTTAATGGAAAATGTGGCGCCAGATAGCCCGCTAACAGGAAAAATGGTTTGTCGCCTGAGCGACGCTGCAATAGGAACTCGCTGCAATAACGCGTGACGCTCTTATCGTGGGTCATGGTTTGCGAATTCGTACCAACTTTGAAATCCGCCGAACGACTTTTCCAACTGCCATAGCTTACGCTTTCATCATCCGCTCTCCGACGACCACCCTTGCCGTTCATGAAGCCGTTGTTGGAGGGATAGAGCTCCCGAAAGCCATAACGGTGCGTCGTATCGTAGTGCATCTTGCCGCCCAGAAATGATTCATATCCGGCCGCGTTCAGAATGTGGGGAAGCGATGGATAGTCATCCGACGGAAGCCGACAACTATTGCTCCACGCTCCCACTCGACTGATGTACTTGCCGGACGTGAAACTGAGCCGCGCGGGTACGCACAGCGGTGACGTCGTGTAGCAATTCTCGAACACGACTCCTCGCTGAGCAAGAGCGTCGAGATTCGGTGTCCGAACGAGCTTATCACCATAGCAGCCCGAGACCATCGGGTCGTGCTCGTCGGATATGATCGCTATGATGTTCGGCTTACTGCCGCTGCGGCCAGCGGCGCTCAACACCCACGGGCCGATACTTGCCAACCCCGCGCCAGCCAGGGCGGCCTGGGTCGTTTGCTTGAGGAACCTTCTGCGGTTGATCTTGCGCGGACCACTCATTTTTCGCCTCCGACTGTTTGGAATGCAAACCACGGTTTGAAAACCGTTTGGAGCCCACGCTTTGGCGTGCCCTTCTCTTTCATCTGAGAGATATACTCTAAACAAAAAAACAAACTGGAGTTTGGACTCCGACCATGCTTTACTTCGATTTCTTATCTTGACGTTTCGCCGCCGGCTTTGCTTTGGGACGGATAGGGAATTCTTTTGAATCTGTTCGCGCGGACTTCATAATCTCGCCCATCTTGGCTGCAATGTCGGGGTGCTTGTCAGCGATGTTCTTCTCTTCGCCGGTGTCGGTTTTCAAATCATACAATTCGACCGGCAGAGACGGGTCGAGCCGCACACCCTTCCAATTGCCCATACGAACAGCCTGTTTGAATCCGCCCTCGTGGAATTCCCAATAAAGATACTCATGGTTTTTCTGAGGCTTGCCCAAAAGGGCAGGTAACATGGGAATTCCATCCATCTCTGCGGGAAATTCAACGCCGGCAATTCTGGCCGCCGTCGGCGGAAAATCCCAAAATGCCCAGACCTGGTCACTGACTGTGTTGGGTTGGATTTTCCCGGGCCAGCGAACGATCATCGGAACACGAACTCCGCCGTCATAGAGATCGCGCTTGATACCACGCAACGGCCCATGGCTCTGAAAGAAATCAGGGCTCGATCCCCCTTCCCTGTGAGGACCGTTATCGCTGGAGAAGAAAACCACCGTATTCTCGTCCAAGCCGAGATCCTTCAGCAGCGACATGAGCTTTCCGATATCCGTATCCATTCTCGTGATCATGGCCGCTCGACCTTTCTCCGGTGGCGGCCACGACTCATTGGAATAGGGATCGTAGCTAGGCACTTCCATCCCATTCCCGGTCTGGTTGCCCAATTCATTATTCGCATGGGGCGTCGTATATGCCAGATAGAGAAAGAAGGGGCGGGACTTGTGGCGTTTGACAAAATCCAAGGCCTCGCGTGTAAAAAGGTCGTGCGAGTATTGTTTTCCATCCAGAGGAACTTTTTCCTCGTTTCTCCACAAATAGTCCGGGTAGTAATTGTGGGCGTGCGTCTGGTTCAGATAGCCAAACCATTCGTCGAAACCCTTCTTCGTTGGGATTCCCGTCGTTTCCGGTTCGCCCAGTCCCCATTTTCCAACAATCCCTGTGACATAGCCAGCTTTCTTCAGGATCTCCGCCACCGTTGTGTCTTCCGGACGAAGTGGGACTTGAGCGTTGCCACGAATGTGGCAATGTCCTGTGTGAAGACCGGTCATCAACGCGCAACGCGAAGGTGCGCAAACCGTGCTTCCCGCATAGCTATCGGTGAAACGCACACCCTCAGCGGCAAGCTTGTCAATGTTAGGAGTTCGGACGACCTTCTGGCCATAGCAGCCCACATCGCCGTAGCCCAGATCATCGGCCAAGATGAATATGATATTGGGCCGACGCGCTGCCTTGGCTTCGCCCGTTTCGGCCCCCTGCGCTCGAGTGGACAGAGGCAGCTGTGAAGCTCCCAGAACCGCCGCTACACCGCGGCCCACGTTTGTCAAAAACTCTCGTCTTCTCATGTTCTCCATCTCTGCACCTCAACCTATTGAATTCTATATTGGACGGCCGCCGGGTCTTGGCGCGCCACCTTGTCCCGCTCCGCCGCTTGGGTTGCTTGGAACCCGAGGCATGCCGCTACCGCGAGACATACGGCCACCGCGAGGCATACGCGAATTGCGCCTTCTTGGAGAATTGCCCCTGTCACGGGACGTGTCCCTGCGTTCCGGAGTGGTGTCTCTGCTGCTCGAGATACCTGGTTTGACCGTAACGCCCGGTTTGCTGGCAATAGTTGGCTTCTTGGGGGAGGACGGTGTGGTTGGAGCAGACACTGCCGGTGGTTTCTCCTTTACATTGGCCACCGCACTGATCTTGGGCGCTTTTGCGTTGTCTCCTACCAATTTCATCCAATCGGCCAACTTCGCGGACAACTCGGCCAGCCGCTGAGCCTGCGCCGGATCATTTGCCAAGTCGCTCATCTCCAACGGATCCTTGGCCACCTCGAACAACTGCATTTTATCAATCTGTGGATACCAGATCAATTTCCATCCCTCGGTCCGAATCATGCGCTGAAGGTCCTTATAGCTACCCAAAATGCAGCTTCGGACTGCCTTTTGCTTGCCGGTCAGAATCGGCATCAAGCTCATGCCTTCCACAGTTTTCGGCGTTTCGATCCCAACTAGATCACAAATGGTTGGATATATGTCGTAAAGGTAGCATGATGCATCGAAGCGAACATCCTTCGGAATTCCCGGCCCACTGACAATGAGAGGCACGCGCAGGCTGTGTTCATATAGGCAGGAGTTGCCCAGCAATCCGTGCTGTCCCAGGGCAACTCCGTTGTCGCTCGCATATATGACGATCGTATTGGCAGCAAGACCCGTCGCGCCCAAAGTGGCCATGATCTCTCCCACCCGCTCGTCGAGAGACGAAATCATACAATAATAGTCAGCGATTTCGGCGCGCACCGCCTCGGGAGTTCGGGGCCAAGGCAACAGTTGCTCGTCACCCGCTTTCAGATCGCCGTTATCAAAGGGATGTTCCGCCATGAAATTCGCGGGCAAAGGAATCGTGCTAGGATTATACATATTTCTATACTTCTCCGGAAGCTGCTCAGACTTTCGCGGACTGTGCGGCGTCGTAAAGGCCACATAAGCAAGGAAGGGATCCGGTGGCGCGCTTTTCAAGAATTCGATTACGGCTTCGGCAAATAGCTCAGAACTGAAACCCGTTATGCTTTTTCCGCCCCCTTCGAATTTCACGACGTGACCGTTCGTTTCCCCGGTACACAAGAACCGCACTTGGTGAAAACCACGATCCTCCGGCCTGCCGTCGTTGTGCCATTTTCCAATATACCGGGTTAGATAGCCACTCTTCTCGAGTAGCTGCGGCCATGTCGGCAGTGTCGCATTGATTTTGTCCGAGACGAATCTTACTCCAGAACGAAAACCATCACAGCCGGTCAACACGGCCGCCGCGCTTGCTGCACAAGCCGGATTAGGAACAAACGCCTGTGTAAAGGTTGCACCGTTATGGACCAAAGCATCAAGATTCGGCGTTTGAATAACATCATTTCCCAAAGCATGAATGGTGTCGAAACACTGGTCGTCTGCGAGAAGAAATAGCAGGTTGGGACGGCGCGATGGCGAATTGCCAGCCACCGACATGTAACGTGTCACCGAAAGCGTTGCTGCGCCACCAAAAAGGCCGATAATTTCTCTCCGGTTTAACAGTCTTCCTGACATTTTCGCCCTCCAGTGTTGGTACTTTCACTTATGTCTTGTTGGTTTACCTTCCGTTCCTGGAACAAACTCACAAAAAGAGCCTATAGAACCCGGAAAACTGATAGAACTGGCGAGCCGTCGGTGCTCGATTTCCCTCACCGTCCCGATGGCACTCTCTTACCGCCTTTTTCCCCCGGCTTCTTGCCACCTTTCTCGCCGGTTTTCTTTTCGCCGCCCTTGTTGAACTCTCCCCAGGGCACGACGCCACAACGTTTTGCCCATTGATCATACAATGTTGCCAGTTCCTTGACCTTGTCGGACATCTTTTCCGACAAGTTATTCAGTTCGGTGCGATCGGCTTCCATGTCATATAGTTCCCATCCCTCGGGATATTTGGAAACCAGTTTCCATTTGCCCTGTCGCACCGCCCGGTTGCCTTCGTGTTCCCAAAAGATCGCCTCGTGACCCGCGCGTGTCTTGCCCTCAAGAATCGGAACCAAGCTTTTGCCCTCGAGTGGCGTGATTTCGTGGCCGTCAAATGTTTTCGGGTATTCCACACCCGCCACGTCGAGGCATGTTGCCATAACGTCAATAATATGCCCGACTTGAGGTGTGAGCTGACTGGGCTTGATCACCTTTGGCCAATAGGCGATGAAAGGCGTGCCAATGCCGCCTTCGTGCACCCAATGCTTGTAACGGCGGAACGGCGTATTGCTGGCATTGGCCCACGGCAGTCCATAGCTCATAAATGTTTCCTTCGGACCAGGCATGATTTTCGGGTCATTGCCCGGTTGGCCCTCGGCGCAGCCACCATTGTCGGCAAGGAACATGACAAGTGTATTTTCTTCCGCGCCGATGTCTTTTAGTTTGGATATAATTCGACCGATGCCCTGATCCATGCGATCAATCTGCGCCGCATAGACGGCCATCCGCACCGCATTCCACTCTTTGTCCTCGGCATCGGCCCAGGCGGGTGCGGTGGGGTCGCGTGGCGTAATCGGCCATTTGCCATCCACAATTCCCATCTCGATCATCCGTTTGTGACGCCGCGCTCTCAGTTCGTCCCAGCCAATGCCATATTTGCCCTTGTATTTTGCAATGTCCTCGGGCAGCGCGTGCAATGGCCAGTGAGGAGAAGTGTAGGCAACATAGAGAAAGAACGGCTCGTTCTTCTTCCCGAATTCAGCGATCTGTTCAACCGCACTATTACTGATGGCATCCGTGATATAAAAGCCTTCGCCCACGTCGGTAATCTGGGTATTGTCGCGTGCGAAAATCCTGCCGGGGTCAATCTTGAAGTAATTGGTCGCTCCACTGATCAACCCGTAGTATGCCTCAAAGCCCCGGTCGAGCGGCCAGTGGGGACGTTGCTCGCCGACGTGCCACTTGCCGGACATCATTGTGTGATAGCCCCCGAATCGAAGCGCTTCGGCAATCGTCACGCAACGCTCGTTCAAGTAGCCTTGATAAGCAGGAATCCCTTTATTGCCAACCATGTGCCCAACGCCCGCCTGATGGGGATGAAGCCCTGTCAGAAGCGATGCTCGCGTCGGGCAGCAGCGCGCGCAGTTGTAAAATTGTGTAAACCGTATTCCTCTACTGGCCAGCCGGTCCAACGTCGGAGTTTGAATCTCCGAGCCATAACATCCCAGATCCGAAAAACCCATATCGTCGTTCATGATCAGGACAATGTTTGGTCGCTTGCCGGCCGATGGCGAGGCTGCTGAGCGCGCGAGGGGTGAAACGGCCAACGCTGCCGCTCCACCGGCTATCACACGTAGAAAACTCCTTCGTGTCAGTGGGGATTCTGAAAAACGCCGCTCCGTCTTTCCATACTCGATGCTCATGGTGTCTCCCTTTTTCTAACAATTATCGGTAAAGCGACCAGCGATGCGCTTCCGTCTGAGGAGGCACTGCGCTGGGATTGGCCACCACACCGTAGGTAGCTTGGCCCGAGCTTCCCGTCAGACCACGATAGTTGCGCACCGTGACTGTCCGCTCGACATCATCCACGGTCTGAGCATTCGGAATGAACCGAAAATCCACACCCGTGCCATCAACGATGTCGCGCACAATCCGCATCTTGACCGCCGAGCTATCCTGATCCTGGAACGTGATGATGTCATTCCACACCGGAGGGTCAGAATCGGGTGCAAATTCGATCGCGATCGTCACGGTATCACCAAAGGCAATTGCCTTGGGAGTTCCTCCCGACCATTGAAGCGTTTTGACAACAAACAGCGCCGCGCTTCGTGACGGAAATCGCTGACCGCTCGGCTGGAACTTCTCCTCCTCGCGCGCCCAACAGATACTGACATCTATCCCCGTGCCCGTTGCTGTCTCCTCGTAGCCGGGAAACTCGATCCGATGCTTGTGATACGGTGGCCGGTTGCCGCGGTCCCAGGGCATAAGTACCGCCATCGCCGTACGCGCCGCGCTTCCCGAAGGGGCTTTGTGGATTCCGATCGTTCGCTCATCCACCGTCTCAATGGGTATCCCACCGCCCGTGATTTCATTGACACTGACCCAATATGTAACGGTGGTCCCATAGACATTGGGATCATAATTCCGGAACCGTGCGTAGTAAAAACCCGCCGGAACACGCGAAATGACATAGCTCTCCCCTTCGCTGGGGCCGTTGTCGTCTATCTCGCGGGTAAGCGTCGTCCGACCGTCGCTCTTGTAGAGCGCCATCATAACGTCGCAACCGGCCGATACATTGGCAGCCTGGATACTGTATGACGTGTTGGCGCAAAGGAAGAAAACAATCCAATCTAGATCGCCGCGCTTGCCGAAATCATGCTTCACCGACGGCGCATTAATAAGCACCCGCTTGGCAGCCGCCGCTGTGTCGTCCGGCTCATAGGAATCAGCACTCGCAACAGCCGGCGCCAGAACGACCGCCAACAGGAAAACCACTTCGGCCCACAAGCCCGTTGCCCAATTGGATTTCGAGTGGACCATTGCTATGTTCCCTTCTCCCCCAGGAGATCGCCCTCCGGGCGGATGGCAGACTGCCTGCCAGATCACAGCCTCACTTTCAAGCCCAATTTGGCCTTTGTGGTGAGCGTGGCTCCCTCTCAAGTAGGAGGGGAACACAACCCTGGTGCCTAACCACAGATTTCACCGCTCTCACCGGTTCAAAACGAGACGCGCAAAATCTGCGTAATCCGCGCCATCGGTGTTCTGTGACCACAGGGGCACAGAGATACAGCGCGGCCTTTGGCCGCAACCAAAGCTCTATGGAACCACAGATCTACACCGATACACACCGATGAAATCTGTGTGAATCCGTGTGCATCTGTGGTTGCATCGAGAAACTCCCAGAGGCAAGACCGACGACGCTGGCAAACAATGCTTGCCAAAAAGGCAAGATTCTACGAGTGTGTAATACAGACTGAGCTTTAGAAGTTTTGGGCTATGAGACACACACCTCAACCCTATGAGAAGCTATGCGGCGCGTGCGAGGGCGGGAATTTCGGTGGGTTTGCGGTCGGACC
>Ga0315280_10000500_pt1 | contig 72778 bp, 61 predicted proteins | sample YL17G06_40_MG_FD_203697 | JGI IMG/M metagenome (GOLD analysis project Ga0315280, IMG submission 203697) | Sediment microbial communities from Yellowstone Lake, YNP, Wyoming, USA - YL17G06_40 | ecosystem: Environmental > Aquatic > Freshwater > Lake > Sediment | place: USA: Wyoming | collected... | reverse complement strand
GGGCGTTGCCCCTGGCTATTTTCGCCTCCCCTTTCAGGGGAGCGTGGGAAGAAAGACGGGCTATCCTGTCGGGGAAACCGACAAATGTGCGGAACGGCACCTCTTCTGGAATTTGGACATGCACCCAACGGGAAAGAGCGCATCTTGATAAAGCTGCCAATCAAGTGGCGGGGCGGTCCGTTCATCCCGTAGGAACGGATGAACGATCCGGTAGCTTTATCAACATGTGCCCGAGCGCTGGCGGTACATTCTGGCAAAGATACACAGGGAGGCGCGCGGCAGATTGGAGGCTGTCGCAGAGCAGAAAACCTTTATCGAACTAAGCCCGCTTCCACAGGAAAATCGCGGCATTTCGTTGTCCGCTAGATACTTCTTCCAGATACGCCCCGGAAACAAACTCACGAAAGGCGAGGTTGCTGGAAAAGCCCCAACTGGCCGGTTATCTGGGAACGAGCCGTCGAGCAATCAATCCATTGGCTTTCGGTCGCAATGTAGTCCATCGGGATGTCCCAAAGATCGTGAGGCACGCGCTCGCAAATCTGAATGTCGAAGGCTAGCCCCACAACGACACTATGCGGTGAACGAAGCACCAGGAAGCGGTCGTAGTGGCCCTTGCCATAGCCGATCCGGAATCCCATTTCGTCGAACACGACGCCCGGCACAACATGAACATCTATCGTCTTGGGATCGAGCGGGCAGAGCCGATCGGGGCGAGGTTCGAGAATCCCCATCGGTCCCAGCTGAAGGTCGTGATCCAGGTTCCAGATTTCGGCGGGGATCAGATTGATCGCCCCCTGATGGATATAAGGGACAGTGACCGACTTGCCTTGAGCAAATAGACGGCGAACCAAAGGAAAGGTCTCGACCTCGGCATTGAAGGAAAGGTAAGTCATCACGCGGCCTCTCTTGGCGACGGCATCCCATTCCATCAGGCGCTCGATGATTGCCAGGCTGGCCTGATGCCGATAGTTTTGATCCAGCGCCTGCCGACAGCGCCGGTACAGTCCACGGAATTCGGCTTTCTGATCTACAAGAACAGGACCGTGATTTTGAGAATTCATCATGATTTCCCTTCCCTAGGTGGACGGATTTTGCTATTTGGCCCCGAGCAATTGGCAAGGAAAAAGTCGGCATGAACGTGCGGCGCGCAGCAATCTCAACGGCAATTACGGCCTTTTGGCTGGTCATGATGGGCCTGCTCGTTCGCAACCATGTGTGGCCCCGGCGCGCGAATCTCAACGCGGTCGAGGTCAGCCCTGACGTTCTGACCGAGGAATGGCGCGACTATGAGGAATGGATGAAACTCACCATCGCGCGCCACTCGGATGGTGTGTCCTACACGAGTATTCGCCGGCGACCGGACAAGTCGGGCTACCTGGCCTGCAATCGAATCTGGCTCGACCTCGACCTTCTTGGTGGCCGCCACACCTTTCGGCTCCAGACGGCTGCGTCGCTCGATCCTTCGTTCGAACTCGAACGGGCATCGGCCGAGGTTCGCCTCGATGAATCGCAAATGTCATTTGTGTCCTTGAGCACCGGATCGCGATTTCTCTATCGCTGGGAGTATGAGGGCCAGACGAAATCCGGCTCGCAGCCGCTCGAGCGGCCCATTTCGCTCCTCGAGGCGGTGAGGCCGCTTCTGGCGCGCCGGCTCGAACTCAAGGTCGGCAGCGTCTATCGGCTACCGGTTTTCGACACGACATGGAGCCTGCGCGAAGGATGGGTCGAAGTGAAAGTCCAAACGCAGGAACAGATCGCGATTGGTGGCAAAATGGTCGAGGCCTATCGCCTGGTCATGCAACTCGGCCCATTCGTCTCGACGACCTGGGTCACCCCGCAAGGCGAGGTGCTGCGTCGCGAGTTTGCCGGCAACATCGCCATGGAACGCATCGAGCCGCAAAAGGCACGTGAGCGTTTCCCAGGTATTGACGCGCCCGCTGTCATCCCGCCGGTCGAGCCGCGGGATTTCGCCGCCGCCGAAAAGGAAGAGGCGCGGCCCGAAGAGAAAATCGCTCCGTTCCATTTGCTTCTCGGGCTTTTCGGTCAATCCGAAGACCGGCGGCTGAAGCGATGAAGGCCAAAGGCGGAAGGATGAAGGCTGAATGCTGAGGGCTGAAGCCTGCCTCTGAATCCCTCAACTTGGGACTTGAAACTCGGAACTCGAAACTCGAGACTTAGAAGTGGAGTCGGTCGGGTGGTCGCTGCGATTCGACTCTCGGCGGCGCACAGCCAATGAAGGCCGATCGCAGAGGAAAGTCCGAACACCACAGGGCACGGTGCTTCCTAACCGGAAGGCGGGGCAACCCGACGGAAAGTGCAACAGAAAACACACCGCCGTTGGGGAAAGAGGTCAGAGAGAAGAGGTTAGAGGCAAGAGAGAAGAAGTCTGAGAAGTCGCAGATCAGTGGCGAAGATTGGCGGACAAATACGGAAGTTCGCACATGCGCCCGACATTTTCCCGGCTTGTGATTCTTCGCTTCTGACCTCTGGCATCTTACCTCTCGCCTCTTTCCTCGGCGGCAAGGGTGAAAAGGTGCGGTAAGAGCGCACTGGCGTCGTGGCGACACGACCGCCTGGTAAACCCCACCCGGTGCAAGGCCAAATAGGGGGAAAGCGGTGGCCCGCCGCGCTGGAAGGCAACTTCCGGGATCCCCGGGTAGGCCGCTTGAGAGCGATGGCGACATCGGCTCCAGATGAATGACCACCGCCGACGGTTCGCGCCGTTGGGACAGAATTCGGCTTACAGACCGACTCCGAGAATAAAACCAAGAAGGGAGAGGCGAGAGGGGAGAGGTGAGAAAGAACCAAAGCCATGCCGCACAACATCTCGGTTTTCGCTTCTTCTCGCCTCCAACTTCCCGCCTCTCACCTCCTTTTTCTCTAGCCTCTGACTTCTTGCCTCTCACATCTCTTTTCTAGCGGTAGAGCTTCCAACTTGGACCGCAGGATGCCCGCTCCGAAGCCACCGTAATCAGAAACTCGCTGACGAAGTCGCCCCCAGCCACGGCGTCCCCCGACGACAATGATCCCATATGGCCTCGAGACGCTTGTAAAAAATGGCCCGGACTCTAGTCCTAAAGCAAGCGCATTGTCTGACGCGAGGGAAGGTACATGCCCTCCCACCGGACCCTTCGCCCGCGAACATGGACTTTCGCTCCAAACGCCCATCATTGCCCGCTACCGCGAACCGGGGGAAAGCGATCCTTTGTCACTTGAACCTGATCTGCGAGAATGATCTTGTGGCGGAAGATATTCCACAGTTTTTCGATAGGTGGACAAACGATGAGCCTTTGCTGCAATAGATGGTTGGGCAGATAGCATACCGTTGGGGATAGAGACCTTTGCGAACGTTGTGGACAGGTTCACTCCCTTGGCCCACCCTCTCGTATGACCCGTAGACCCTGCAAGACCAAGTCTCGACTTTCGAACTGCTTCGTGTTTGCGTTAATGCCACTGCCCGCATTCAGGTAGGAAAGTCGAACGAGACAGTTGGTGTTGGTCCAGACACAGAACGAGGATGTTGGAATCTTGGAAGGTTTTCCACCAACTTCAAATTTCTCGGAAAGCAGAGGGCGAACAGCCCGGACATCGTCGAACATCAATTCCTTGTCTGGTTCTTTTACATTGACACGTATTCTATATGTCCCGGAATTGCAGGGTCCCGATTCCACCATCTGCATCCGCTGGGCATCGGCTGGTACCCAGTGAGCGACTATGCCATTGTCTTGTAATAGATCGACAGAATTCTGGCTGGTCTTTTCTCCCCCAAGTCGCACCGTGATTTTTTCGTTTTGCTCAAGGACAAAGGGGAGCGATAGTAAAGAATACGGACCCGCAGCCCGGAGGGCCCCGACGTTCCCGAGCCAATAATCGCCAACATAGTTGAAGAAGCGAATGCTGTCCGAAGAAAAGAACGGATCGCTTCGATAAACCGGCTGGTAGGAAGGCAGCGTGCCGGTCACCTCCCAATTTTCCAGCGTTCCCGTTTCAAACCCGCCTCCCGGAAAGGGGTTCCGGAGCGCTAAGACTTCCAATCGGGCGAGGGGCCACGCTTCCTGGCAGGGAATCCCATATGCATAAAGCGCAAGGCGGTACTGGCCGGGACCAAATGATACGGTCCATGTGGCCGTAGTATTCCCGTAGAAGCGAGAATTGAACCACCCTCCTATCAGGTTCGGAAATGCTTGCCAGAATACGGCGTCCTCCACATTCAGAGATCGGGCTCCGCTTCGGGTTTTGATTATTGGTTGGGGATCGTCTGCCAGCTCCCTGGCCCATTGCGTATATCGGAAGTGCCGACTGGGACCGAGTTCGTGGTAGATCTCTTTGAGCAACAGTGCAGCCTCCGCCATTTTCTTTTGGCGAAGTGCTGCCTCAATCAAGACATTCGCAACATTGGGAGAACGAGGAGAAGACCGATACAAACGATAGTAGTTCGCCAGAATTTCTTCGGGAAGAAGGGGAGGAACGTCCGAGCGACAAAATATCAGCGGATGCGTTCCGGGACTGGGTTGCTGCGTGGTAATCCGGTAGTTTTGCTTGAATTCTGGCATGTCCACCAGCACTCGTTCGACAAGATTCACGCCTCTGATAATCTGTCTGTTTTGATCGCATGTGACCCAGAGAATCGCCATTTCCGGTTTTCTCCGGCGAATATCTTCTCGAAGGCGATCTTCCGCTTCGGCCAGGGCTAGTTTGTCTCGAGCGTTCGGACGGTAGGAAAGACGGTAGGAAAAGTATAAGAAATCAGCGGTGGAGCGGTTCAGGAGCCCTTTGGTGTCTACTATCTGATTGCGGCTGGCATAGACCGCGAGACCTACGTCGGGAAGAACCGAGGTATAGCCCGGCCGTGTGAACTCCATTTGCGGGGCCACGAGCCAAAGAATCCCTGCTTGGAATTCCCATTGTTTCAGATTGTGCAAGGCCTTGTTCATTGCCAGATATCCGAAATGATCCGAGATTTTGGGAAGCTGATAAGGGGGAATGGAAAGACCACGTCCCTTCCAGTCATACGTGTGAATCATTGGTTCGACGGAACGGGCCATTGCATGAAGGGCTACGCACAATACCATAGCTCCCACTGGGACAGTAAAGCATCCTCGCATCTTGGGCCAAGATGCCCATGCGCGCAAATGGGTTTGAGTAATCTTCCAAAACGAGTCAAAACACCAGGCCAGAAAAATGCAAAAGACTATGTATATGTGACTCGCAAAGCGATAGAGTCCCATCCAGTCCTCAGTCAAATACCAGATGAAGAAAAAACCAGTAAACACGATCAAGAATAGGCGCAAGAAGGTTTTCCAGTCATACCAGATGGCAAACGCCAAGGTGATCGCGACCCCAACAACCAGCGGAAGTCCGAGATTCAACCAGAGAGCCTCTACTGCCGCAAACCCTTGGGCATGGGAGTAGTGGATGGATGGTACCTTGACATAATATGGGTTCGGAAACATTAACCCATACACAGAATAACGGATTCCAAATACCACTCCTAGCCACAGAGCGAGTCCTAGCCCGACGACCGCTGCGGAAGAGAAAGCACTTCGAAAACCTTTCGAAGCAAGATTGGAAAGAAAAACCGATAAAACCAAAGCGGGAAAATAAAGGAACCCTTCTGGACGACTTATCGCCAAAATCGCTCCGATGAATATGGAAGGAAAGATAGCCCGCCGACCAGGAAAACTGGATACAATCAGCATCCAAAGCACCACAAGACCGACTTGCCCCGTCTCCAAACCCCAAGTGAAATGTCTCCCGATCCAAGGGTTTAGGGAAAACAAGGCTAGACCCCAAAAAGCGAATAGCCAATGCATCCTAAGCACACGAGTGCAATAGAACCACGCAGTGGCAACGGTAGCGATTCCGCAAAGCATACAGACGAGTTTGAGAAACATGAGCGGATCCCAGCCTGCGAGGAAAGGAAGGCTGGAAACAAGCAACCAGAATGGGTTAGAGTAACTCTCGACCCATTCGCCAGGATTCGCGACCAGACCAAGGCCTCCCACCCAATTCTTAGCATAGGCTAATGTGATGTAGGCATCATCCATAAACTCATCAAGGAAAAGCAACTGACTATAGAGGTGGAGTCCAACAGCCACAAAAAGTAGGGCCAACTCCGCCGCTCTACAGACTCGCCTGTTTCGAAATATCTCTGTGTTCTTGAACGAGAAAAGACACTTCTTTAGGCCTCCGCATATTGTTCGCACATGCTCTGCGTTCATGATACGAAGCACCTTTCTACCATTCGAAACTCTTTGCCGAACCAATTGGGCTTCCTTACGTCGTTTTCGTTTGCCCCTTGATACCCTCGAGCATGTCCTTGATGCCACCGATGGAGCTGGGAATGCCCGTGGCTTGGAAGGGCAGGTAGTCCACTTTGTTGTCTTTGCGCGAGACCATTTATTTCAGTCCTTCGGTATGCCGAAAGGCAAATAGATAATTGGCCGGATCGCACTGGCTTGCTGAAATCGCCTGGGTAATCCGGTTGATGGCCTCGCCCTCAGCCTGGGCCACGTTGATGGGCGCTTCGCCCTCGCCTCCCGCCACCAAGACGCACGCCCGCTTCAGACCTTCGGCTTTGTGCACCTCCGCTTCGGGATTGCCTTTTGCTTCGAGGATTTTTGGTTTTTTCAATCCCTTGGCTTCGAGAATCGCTGTGCGTCAGTCGCATTCGGCATGCATTTGTTTTTCCATCGCGCCGTGAACGTCTGCCAGAGGACAAATGTCCTGAAGCTCCACGCGGTTGACCTTGACGCCCCATTTGTCGCTCGCCATTCTTCGATAGGTTGGAGTTCTATCGGATCAGAGAACGGGCTTTTGCGGCACGCTTACGGCGCTTTCTCGAGCACCAGGTAGTCGAGGCCGAACATGTGGCGCGGAAGGGCTTTCTTGTTCTTGCCTTTAATCTCGGCTTTCAAGAGGTTGTCGCCCTTTTTCAGCTCAAACGTGCCCAGCTCCTTGCGGCCCGACACCGCGATGCTGGGATTGTAGAAGTCCATCGGCTCGCCGGCCTTCTTGTCGTTGATGTAAAGTTGGATGATCCCATAGTCCCTGGCGCGCGTGAAATTGGCGAAAACCTTGTAACGACCAGATTCCTCGACCGGAAAAGCCAGGACGAGCACATCGCCAGGTTTCGCGCCCTTCCACCAATACTGCTTCCCGCCACTCCAGATTTCCTCGAAGCCGGCTTGCACTTCTGGCTCGCCTGATCTTTGGACGACTTTCAACTCTTCTCCCTCAAGTGCTCCTTTGACCTTGGCAGCCGCAGCCAGCGGCGGCGGCACGACGACCGGGAGCACTTCTTTGGTCAGCGGCTTGAAAAAGTCGGCTCCTCCCGGCCGCGCATACCAATAGCTGGTCGCGGTGTAGGCCACTTTCGTGTCGGGGTTCGAATGCCAGACCTCGATGTCGAACTGGAACCGTTTGGCGAAGGGAATCTTGTCCAGGATATGGAACCGATTGACCGAGGTGAGGCCATAGTTGCCCGGGCCGTCGCACCGTGACTGGTTGTGATAGCAGTGGGTGAACAAGGCGGTGTTGCACCAGGCATAGCCGAAATAGTCCTCGCTGCCCGTGCCGAAATGGCTGGGGAATTTCTCGCCATCCACATAGATTTTCTCGTCGCCTTCACCCCACCAGCGCCTGACCGGGTTGCTGACGCTCAACATGTCGCCGACAAAGACGCCTTTGCCCTCGCACTTGACAAATGTCCAATCGCGGAGGGGGCGCGTGGGCATATCCTTTTCGGTCCGCCATTTGGCATGGAAACGCATCGAACGATCGGTCCAACGGTAAGGCACAGTGGTAATTCTGCCCTGCAAGCCAACTGTATCGCGCCCGCGGTTCGTCACCTTGATCGTGCACGATTTTTCGAAGGGCATAAACCACTTCGAGCGAATCTCGCCGGACTCGTGGACCTGAAGCGGCAGAGACTCGAATGGATTGATGTCGGGACTCGAACCAAAGAAATCGCCGAGCGGGCAAAGGACCGAAGGGTTTGCCTCGCCGTCAAAGGCAATCTCCAAAATCATGTAGCGCAACGCCTGGCGCATGTTCTCCGCATCGAGCGCCACTTCAAATTCAAAGACGGCCGCGGGGCCTTGCATTTCGGCAAGAATCTTCGAGGCGTTCGGAGCCACGGGAGAGAGTTTGAGGAGCCTTACCTCGCGATTGTCAGGAGGCAAATTGCTTGTGTAAGAGCGATCCAGGCGAAGGCCCAGACGCTCGATTCTGTCTTTAACCTTTTCGATCTGGCCCATCGTGAAACTTTCGACGGACGTTCCGGCGAGATAGGTGCGATAGTTCACGTGATAATAGATGTTGCCGTCGGTTGTCGTGACCTTGCAGTGCTTGGCGTAGGGGAAGGGGAAATAGAGGTTCCAGCCTCGCGAGCGGACACCGGCGAACGGAGCAAGAAATGGCTCGTGCTGGCCATCCATGGCGTCCTGCATGTTCATTTCGAGCGTGGGCTTCTCGCTACCATCGAGATAGATGCGAAGAATGCCGCCCGCGTTGGCCGACCAAATACGGACAATGGCGCCGGAACCTTCGGCATCCATCATCACAAACTCTTTTTGGCCATTGCGCATCTCGACACGCACATACTTACCTCGGTCGGCGTTGGCGAACCAGCCCTTCGGGTCGTCGGGCGTTTTCGAGGCGCGGTCGTAACTCGAAAACTGTTTGCAGGTGAACGGCGGGTCGGGATATTCTGCGAGAGCGGCGAGGTTGTTCATCTCCGAAAGCAGCGACGACAGACTCACGCGAGCGGCAACACTCGTTCGTGTGGCACTCCATGCTACCAAAATGCCCAACATGACAGCGACAATTCTTCTGGCCCTCATCGTGAAGCCTCCTTGGAGTGTTCTTGCGGTTTGCGGACTATCTTGTAGATGGACTGTCTTGCCCTGTCAACCGAAACAGAAGGGCGACGTTTTGGGTGGGGGGATTCTGAACAGGCACGATGCCTTTTCTACCGTCTTTGGTAGGGCGGGCGTCCTGCCTGCAAGGGCAGCGGTTGCTATTCCGACCCGCGTGAAACCGATGAGAAGGTGGAAAGATCTACTCGTTCAGGCGCTTCTCCCAGTTGAAGTCGCGGGAGGTGACAATGGACTCGATGCGACGGATGCGGCGATCGAGGCTGTCATAGGTGCGTTTGAGGCGGTGGACCGCCAGCGAGGGCGAGGACGTGTACGAATCATAGAACTCGCGGTCGGCTTCCTCCTCGAATGGAACGATCGGTTCGGGTTTCATCACCAGCGCGGCGATCACATAGGCGGCAATGCCGGCGGGAATGCCAACGACGGTAAACAAGCAGACGCAGACAAAAATCACACGCAGCCAAAAAACCGGGAAGTCCAAATAATTGGCCAATCCCTTGCAAACACCAAAGATCACGCCGCTTCGCGAGCGATACAGAGCTCGTTTCCATGTTGGTCCGGTATATGTCATTGGACGAATCTCCTTTCCAATTGTCACTGTGTTCCCAACAGCCGGTGGTTCAATTTCCCTTCGCGAATCAGATTCTAGTCCTGTCAAAGCGATTGAGAAGAAGTGTTTCGAGTTTTTCGATTCGCGCCTCGATTCGAGCCAATTTGCTTCGAGATTTCTGAACGAAGGGAGCTTCGTCCGCATCCTCGACGTGTTCGGACCGACCCCGGAAGAGAAGTCTCTTGAGGACAAACACCAGCAGCGCGACCACTGCGGCTATAACCAGGACCGTCACAGCTAATCCCAGCAGCCGCCAAATGAAATGCAGAAACACAAACACCAACACGACGATGAACCCTATACGCAACAGTCCCCGGATCATGGTCTTATCCTTCCTTCATTCTATCCAATAGAATGGTTTCGAGCGCTTCAATCCGCTTTTCCATCTTCGCTAAGTCGGCGTGAACTTCCTGCACAATGGCCATGTCCTCTGCCGTCACACCGCGTCGTGCTCCACCGCTCTTAGCCCCCCCAGCAAACGAAGAACAATCAACACAAGTAACCCGGGAATCGCCACCGCCAGGAGCAGGGAAGCAATAATAATCGCCGGTGTGAATACGAAAAAGCTATGCGCCATCGTCCTATCCCTTCTTAACCCGATCCAACAAGATGGTCTCGAGCGCTTCGACGCGTTGGTTCAGGTTCTCCAATCCTTTGTAGATCTCCTGGATCGTGCGCATGTCGTCCGCGCTGGTTCTTCCCGATCGTTTCGAGATATCGCCGCCTTGCGAGGCTGTAAGACGCATACGGTAGATCGTTACCACCGTCCGCATGAGAACGACGAAAAAGATCACGGCGAACAGAAGAAACACAAGCTCTTGGCTCATCGGTGCGACTCACTTTCCAACGCGAATGTCGCGCAGACTACTGCTTCTTTTCACTGTCACCTTTGACCTTGGCCCGAAGTTGTTCAAGTTCTTTTTCGAGTTCCTCGTCACCCACCAGACGCTCGAACTCTTGTTCGAGAGCGGGCTTGCGCCCATAGTTGACGAGGTCCGCCTCGGCTTCGATGTGGTCAACGCGCCGCTCGAAGCTTTCGAACCGCGTCATAGCGTCCGTGCACTCGGCGCGGCGGATGTGTTCCTCGGCCCGCTTCTTCGACCGGGCGTGGGCATGACGCTGGACGAGGATTTTTTGCTTCTCGCGCACGGCGTTGATCTTGGCTTCCACCTGGGCGATGTCATTCTGATATTGCTCGATCAGGGAGTCACATTCGCGCCGCTGCACTTCGAGCGAATTTGCCCGTTCCTGATAGCGGCGCTTTTCGAGCAGAGCCTCGCGCGCCAGGTCGTCGCGTCCCTTTTCGACCGCGATCCGCGCCCTGTCGGCCCAATGGTCGGCGCGTTCGTGCGCTTCGGCCACTGCGCGGCCCAACGATTTGCTCTGAGCCATCGCCCCGGCACACTGCGCCTTGATCTCGATCAACGTGTCCTCCATCTCCTGGATCATCAGTTTCAAGAGCTTCTCGGGGTCCTCGGCCTTGTCGAGCATCGCGTTGATGTTCGACTGGATGATGTCCCGCAGTCTTGTAAAGATACCCATTTTTCGATCCTCCTCGTCTTGTCAGACTTCTTGCGCTTTCTGATGGAGCAAAGAGCGCACCAGACGACAGCTGGTGTTTAACTTGTTATAACTCAACGATCTACGCATTTGAAACCGATCCCGCTTTTTTGGTCGGATCAACCAACAGTTGGTCTGGGAGACCAACCGTTGCCTTTTGCGAGCCCTCGGGGTTGATTCGCCAGGGCGACTTCGTTGACCGCCTCAAAGGTCTCACCCGACAGTTCCATGATCGAGACCGCTCGATCCTTGCCAGGGAATCGCCAGCGCCATCTGGCAGGATGTTGGTTTGATTGGCCCATCGCGCTTTTCCAAAGCCACGGATGCCCTCACTGGGTTTGCATCTGTTCTGCATTGGGTCTTGTCCGACTAACTGGTGGGGCGATTGTTCACTGACTTTCTGTTGGTTCATGTCGCCTCTCCCGCAGGATGGTCGTCCATCACTGAGATGCTGGGTGGACGGATCTTCTTCTGTTTGGCCGTCAGGAAAGCAGGACACGTGCCTGTGATATTGAATTCGGCAAACCCAAATGCTTCAACAATTTATGTCTTGACACGGCATATTCCTTTGGTCAAATCTCCTAACAGTTGGTGCGAAAAACCAGTATTTGGATGGATTTGGATGGCATCCGAAGGCCACGCTCAACGGCTGGACTTTGAGCCGAACATCCCAGAGATCAGCCATTTCGAGGCGCTCGGGCAGTCGGAGGCATTTCTCGAGTTCCAGGAAAGGCTGCGCCGTGCAGCCCCTATTGACCGCCCCGTATTGCTCATCGGCGAGCGCGGCACGGGCAAGGAAATGGCGGCCCAACGGCTCCATTTCCTGTCCAAGCGAGGTTATCAACCATTCGTGACCCTCAACTGTTCGGCGCTCGCTCCATCGCTGATTGAGTCAGAGCTGTTCGGCCACGAAAGGGGTGCGTTTACCGGGGCCACTCAGCAGCGAATCGGGCGATTCGAGGCGGCAAATGGCGGCACACTGTTTCTCGACGAAATCTCCCTGATCCCCGTTGAGGTACAGGAAAAAATCCTGCGCGTAGTCGAATATGGCTCGTTTGAGCGGGTGGGTGGAACACGGCCAATCCAGGTGGATGTGCGGATCATCGGCGCGACCAATACCGACCTCGCACTCGAAGCCGATCAAGGTCACTTCAAACGCGACCTGCTCGACCGGCTGTCGTTCGAGGTTCTTTTTTTGCCACCGCTTCGTGAGCGAAAGGAAGATATTCTTTTGCTGGCCAACCACTTTGCCAGCCGCATGGCATCCGAAATGGGGCGAGAAGACATCGCGGAGTTCACCGAAAACGCCATCGCGGAAATGATGGAATACCCCTGGCCGGGCAACATTCGAGAACTCAAGAATGTGGTCGAGCGGGCGGTCTATCGCTCGGAAAGTTCGGTGATTGACATAATTGATTTCAATCCTTTCAAGTCGCCCTATTCGCCGTTGGCCGACTCGCGGCAACGGCAAGAAACTTCCGCCGTCGGCCAAGGCGCTCTGACTGTGGCAACTGGGCCGCCTCGGCTGGTTCCACAGGATTTTCCCGATCTGAATGGAATACCGCTGCCGGAGGCCTTGAACAAGGTCGAGTTGCATTTCCTGCGCCGCGCACTCAAGCGTGCCCGGTATAACCAACGCGTGGCCGCGCAGTCACTGGGCTTGACCTATCACCAATTCCGGCGCTTGTATCGGAAGTATGCCAAGGCACTCGAAACAGAGGAAAAGCCTTCTCTCGAAAGAGAACGCTGAAAGAATGAGACAGCAAAGACCGAGCGCCATAGAAAGCAATCAAACATTAGCCACGAAGACAGGAAGACATAAAGAGTCCTTGCTGCCTTGGTGACGGGGTGGTAGAGTCTTGTTCTCGAAAAGCCTGGAAGTACATCTTATAGATGTTCGTAGAATTGGTTGACACGTTGTTGTTGCATTGCCCGCGTCATAGGGCCGCATCCGCCGTTCGGCGGACTGCGCCCCTGCATGTCAACGAGATATACGAGATTGAATAGATGGGGGAATTTGCCTGTGAAAAAGCGCGCTCTGATCACCGGAATCACAGGCCAGGATGGTTCCTATCTGGCTGAGTTCTTGCTCCAAAAGGGCTACGAAGTCGTCGGTATGCACCGCCGAACAAGCATGGAGAATTTCGATCGTATCGAGCAGATCGTGGACAAGATCACGCTTGTTCAGGGCGATCTGCTCGACCAGAATTCGCTCGAAGCCATCATCAAGCAGTATCGGCCGCAGGAAGTCTATAATCTGGCGGCGCAGTCGTTCGTCCCAACGTCGTGGAGCCAGCCGCTTCTGACGGGCGAGATCACCGGATTGGGGGTAACGCGCCTGCTCGAAGCCGTTCGAATCATTGATCCGACGATTCGGGTTTATCAGGCTTCGACCAGCGAGATGTTTGGCAAGGCCCAAGCGGTGCCGCAAAATGAGAAAACGCCGTTCTATCCACGCTCGCCCTATGGCGTGTCGAAACTCTATGGCCACTGGATCACGGTCAACTATCGCGAAAGCTACGACATGTTTGCCTGCTCGGGCATCGTGTTCAACCACGAGTCGCCGCGCCGGGGGTTCGAGTTTGTCACACGCAAGGTGAGCAGCGGCGTCGCCCGACTCAAGCTTGGCCAGATGAGCGAACTACGCCTGGGCAACCTGGAAGCCAAACGCGATTGGGGCTTTGCGGGCGACTACGTGAAAGCCATGTGGCTGATGCTCCAGCAAGATCACCCGGAGGACTATGTCGTTGGCACGGGCGAAACCCACTCGGTCCGCGAACTGGTCGAGGTCGCTTTCCGGTGTGTGGACCTCAACTGGCAGGAGTTTGTCAAGGTTGACCAGAAGTTGGTGCGACCGGCTGAAGTGGACCTATTGATCGCCGACGCCACGAAGGCACACACCAAGCTGGGCTGGCATCCCAAAGTCTCGTTCGAGCAATTGGTGCGCATGATGGTCGAAGCCGACCTCGAACGCTTCGCCAGCACTGCTCCCCGACCCATTCGATAGCCGGCGTGGCATGAAGTTCCAATCGCGATCTACAGCCAACCGGCGATCTGGTCGGCCAGGAAGAAATTCAGAAAGACCGAGATCAATCCCAACATGGCCGCAAAAGCCACGGCCACTCGAAAGGTCTCGACGGTGAAGCGCGGAATGATGTAAGAGAGGGCATAGAGCACGACGCCGTTGAGAACGACCGATGAGACGAAAACGTGAAGGGGTTGGTCAGGGATGCCGGCAGCGAAAAGAATCTCGCGCATGAAGACGTTGATCGGCACAAGAAAGATCGCGACCGACAGGACCGGCACAATCCCTCCGAATTTGATCCGCCCCCCGAAAAGCAACGCCAGACCGTAAAGCAGCACGGCATTGGCGGCCAGCTTGATCAGAATATGCTCAACATTCACGAGATCAACCTCCACCTCATTTCCATTCTCGGGGGCGCACCATGCTGCGCCCTACACTCACCGGATCAACTCCTGCCACAGTTTGGCGATCTTCAGGTTATAGTGCGCATCCGCGTTGTTGGGATTAAGAGCGATCACCTTTTCGAAACTTTCAATGGCCTGCTTCAATTGACCGGCCTCGAAATACTTGACGCCGAGGTTATAGACTATCCGATCGTTATACGGGTAGCGCGCGGCCAGCTTTTGATACTCCTCGAGCGAGAGACTCTTGGGCGAGCGAATGGCCTTGGCGTCCCTGCCCGTTGCCGCATCGCCGCCGACATCCAAATAAGGCTTGGCCATGCTCTGCAACAGCGACTCGTAGGCGCGCTGGATGCGCTCGAACTCGCGCCGGGCCACTTCCTGCAACTTGACCCCAAGATGGGCGACCCGATCGGGGTGATACTCCTTTACCCGCTTGCGATAGGCATGGGTAATTTCCTCGGGACTTGGTCCGGGTTCGATTCCCAGGATCATGCACGCGTCGGCCTCGGGAAAAAGATCGTCAAAGGTTTCCGATACAGCCGTCCTGGACCTTGCCCGCCGCCCCGCAACCTTGCCGCCGTGGACCACGGCCCGGTCGAGGTTGAGCAATCCCGCACGCTGTTCGTCGGTCATCTCCACCTGGGTCAGGTCGGCGTCTTCCACATTGACTTCTTTCACAAGGGCACCGGTGAAATTGGCAAACTTGCAGTTGGTGGCTCGCAGGTCGGCTCCCGTCAGGTCGGCACCGATCAAAATGGCGCCGACCAAATAGGCGCCACCCAATCGGGTGCCCTGAAGCAAGGCTCCCTGGAAATTCGTATCCACCAGATTGGCGCCCTGCAAATTGGCCGCCGAAAGGTCGGCGCTGCACAGAAAAGCATTCGCAAGATTGGCGCGCCTCAAGTCGGCATAAGTTAGATTGGACTCCGACAGGTCGGCGCCGGAAAGGTTTGTATTGAATAGGGTCGCCGCCGAAAGGTCGGCCTGGGTCAAATGGATATCCGTCAGATCGAGATTCGAAAGATCGGCCTTGGAAAGATCGAGACAGGCCAAGGCCTTGCGGCACTGAGCCCACTCGTCGGGGCTAGCGCGCTTTTCGCCTATAGCACGGAGCAGTTGGACCGCGTCCTTTTGCGCCACGCTACTCGTCCCCGTGGGTATTCAGAACATAACGCAGCTGGTGTAATCAGGCACACGTGCTCGATCAAGACAAAACTCGAATGGCTCTGGGATGGAGCTCGGAGTTCGGCCTTCAGCCAGAAGAAATCCACACGCTGAAGCGTGGGCTTCGAGCTATTCCGGTTCGCCGCCGAGAATCCGCATGAAGCCTTCCCGCACTCGTTGCGTTCGTTGCTCAAACTCACGGCGCAGTGATTCACCGGATACCGGCTCGCGACCCGGCGCATGGGTTAAGGCTTCGAGTCGGGCAGGATCGGCGGGGAAGCACGTCTGCCGCGATTCGAGCACGAGACGCACGTCGGTTTCCAATCGGCGTAGGAAGTCATAGTCCGCAATCAGCGCTTCGGCATCCGCGCGGTCGAGCCAGCCGGCGTCGGCGGCAATCGCAAAGGCTTCGGGCGGTGGGGCCTGCGTCAATTCTTCACGCTCGCTGGCGTGAATGATTTGTAGATACTGCGCGGTGAATTCGAGATCCACAAGCCCGCCGTGGCCGCGCTTGAAATCGGCCATCCCCCACGGCGGCAGAGCGATGGCCGCTTCGAGCCGATGCCGCATCGAACGTACCTCGCTGGCCACCTTGTCGGGCGGACCAAGCCGCGAAATCGCCCTCGTGGCGATGTCCAGCGCCTGATTGCCCAATCGGCTGTCTCCGGCGACAGTTCGCGCACCAAGATACGTTTGCCGCTCCCAGACTTCGGACGTTTGCTCGAAGTGGCGCCTGAACCGCTCGAGACTGGTCACAAGAGGACTACCCGATCCTTGCGGTCGCAATCGGGCATCCACGCGAAAAGGGCTGCCGCCGGCTACCGGCTCGGTCAGGTAGAAAATCAGCCGTTCGGCGATTCGGGCAAAGAAACGTTCGCTGTCGGTCAACGTTTGTGCCATCCGTTGGTTGCTTGTGTCCGAAAGAAAAACCAGATCGAGATCGGAGAAGAAGGTCAGTTCGCGGCGACCCAGCTTGCCCAAAGCCAGAACCGCAAACGGCACCATTTCAGCGGCCACCACGGTCTCCTTGGCCGCGATCTCCTCGATCGCCCAGATTGTTGCCGCCTCGACACAGGCATCGGCCAACGAGGACATCTCCCGTGCCATCTCGGCCGATTTGGTCAACCCCAAGAGATAACGCACACCAATTCGGAGCGAACCAAGGACGGCGAAATCGCGCAGCGCGCGCAAACGATCGGAAGAATCGGCCCCACACGAGCGCGCGAGATCGGCTCCGGTTTGGCGAAGCCATTCCGGCGCGGCCTCAAATGTTTCCGGGCCAATCAGCGGCTCGAACCAAGCCAGATTGCCGAGCAATTGTTGAGCGAGATGATCACTTGCGCCGAAAAGCCTCACCAACAAATGGAGAATCGAACGGTTTTCATCGCACAAGGCGTAATAGCTCGGTGGGTCGCCGCAGGCCCGAACAAACGCCTCGAAGCGCCGCACGGCATTGTCCGGCCAGGGGACATGGGAACAAAACTCCAGCAAGGCCGGCAGCAAATGTTCAAATCTTCGCTGACCCTCGGCGCTGAGGGAGAGCGTGGGACTGCCGCGTGCAAGCCGCCGCAACGACTCGACAATCGTGGGGTCGCGAAGCCGCCAACGTCGCAAAAGCACAGCCGCCTGTTCCAGTGAGCATTCCTCGTCAAGCAATCGAAGCAGCGATTGGGTTTCGACAACTTTCTCGCAGATGGCGACGCGAAACATCTCATCGAACATCTTATGAACCGTATCGGCGAGGTGGCGGCGTTGGTCTTCAAAAAGCGCGGCGGCTTCGGCCCGCGAGGCGCCGCGAATCCCACACCTCGCCGCCAGCGCCGACCGCTCGATCTCGTCGGTCGGCAAAACATGCGTTCGACGCCACGCCATGCATTGCAATGCGTGCTCGATGCGGCGGAAAAACCGATAGGCCGAATCGAGCAATTGAGCATCCTGTGGTTTCAAAATCCCTTCGGCCGCCAAGGCCTCGATTGCCTCCAGAGTCGAGCGCTTGCGAAGTTGTGGCCCACTCTCGCCATAGAGAATCTGTAACACGGCGACGACGAATTCGATCTCGCGAATGCCGCCACGACCGCGTTTGATCTCCCGCTCGGCAAGATCGGATTCCAAAACAGCGCGATCAATGCGATCCTTGAGCGAAGCCACCTCGTGGAGGAGGGTTTCGGGCGTGGTCGGAGCAAAGACGAAACCGACCGCCAGGTTTTCGAACTGCTCGATCAACACTGGGCTGCCGGCAATGCCGCGCGCTTTGAGCAAAGCAATTCGTTCCCACAAACGCGCCCGCCGAAGGTAATAATTCTGACAGGCCGCGATCGAATGAGCCAAAGCGCCGCTTGTGCCCTCGGGCCGAAGTCGCATATCCACGCGATAGAGGTGGCCTTCAGGTCCGTGACGCGAGAGAAAATCAATCAGGTCGCTGCCCAGCCTGGCGAAGTATTCCTGGTTGGAAATCGTGCCGGTGAGGCAGCCCGTCCGGTCCCTGACGCCCGAAGTCATGCCCGGCGCTTCATCAATGAAAATGAGATCAATGTCCGAGGAATAGTTGAGTTCGCGTCCGCCGAGTTTGCCCATCGCGATGACGGCGAAACCACATAGTGTGGATCCCTGGCCGCAAAGAGGTGCGCCGAATCGCGCCTGCAAGTGCTGCGAACAAAGCGACAGCCCCGTCTGAACGGTCGCCTGGGCAAGGTCCGAGAGATCGGCTGTCACGGCTTCGAGCGAGGCCCATTGCATAAGGTCGCGCACGCCAATGCGAAGCAACTGACGCCGGTGATAGCGACAGAGAGCCTCGCGTTGCGATTCGCGCTCGCGAAAAACCGCTATAACATTGCTCATCTCGCGGAGGTAGGCCGGGAGCGATTTCTCGGTCTGCACTTCAGGCGATTCGAGCCATTCAATGTATTCGGGATTTCGTGCCAGGAGGTCGGCCAGGAATTGCGAATGGCCGAAAAGACGCGAGATACGTTCAGCCGTCTCGGGATCGCTCACCAAGAAAGAAGCCAACCCTGCATGGCTGAAATACGAGTCAAAAAGGCGCCGCCAGTTGGCGAGGGCCATGTCGGGATCGGCCGATTCGGCTATCGTCTCCAGCAATAGGTCCGCGCACGCCTCGGTCTCTGGCCCCGGAAGGAGCGGCTGGAGAATTCGAGCAAGGTTTTCGAAGGCCGAGGCTGGTTGAACCAAATTGAATGTTGCCAATAGGCGCTTGGCTTCGGCCTCGTCGGCATCGAAAATGGCCGAAACCAACCGCCCTACGGTTTGTTCATCGCGTTCACTCATTGCCGAAAGCTCTTAGCAGAAACAACTTTGCGGGGAAAAGAAAAAAGGTGATCTCACGAAAATCGGTTTCTGGGTGTCCCATCGCGGCAGGAACGACTCCTGCGATGATCGGGCGCGCTTTCGTTGGGCCAAGAAAATCGGATGGACCCAAGTTTCGCCCCACGACAAGGGGCAAATCTTGACTCGGGTTAACATTCGGGTTAACATTTCACTTGCCTTTTACGGCTTTCTTTGCTTAACTAAATCATAATAATTGGGAAAGCCGGGGCCGATAGCATGTTGATTTTGACGCGAAAAGTGGGGGATAGCGTTAGTATTGGTGACGAGATTCGCGTTTACGTGCTCGAGATCAGGGGATATCAAGTCCGAATCGGAATCGAAGCTCCGCGAAATATTCCCATCTATCGTGACGAAATCTTTCGCTTTTTCGAGGATCTGATTCCTCCACCGCCTGAGCCGTCGCCTGAGACCCCGCCTGAGCCGCCGGCCGATCTATTGCCATAAGGATCGGACAGACGAGGTCCCCTCTACTCTCTACCGTCGAGAGACTCACCAATAGGCTGACCAGTCAATGGCGTTTAATGGTTTTGTGGGGCTTGAGAATTGACAAACATGGCTTTGCGCCTATGAACAGGCCACTTGAGCATGAGGCTCTGTGTCAGATCCTGATGAGGCGGGCCTCGGCATGCGCCGGGTTTGCACCCGGCTTCAGCCGGGGTGCAAGGTAACCATTTTCCCTCCGAAGAGCCGGCTTGCGCCGGGCTTCGGCCAAAGGCCGGCTGATGGCTGAAGCCCAGAGGAGAAGCCCGCCAGCTGGCGGGCTGAAGCATGCTCCAGGGAGAGAGGAAGGGTCTCTCTCACCCCGGCTGAAGCCGGGTGCAAACGAGGATCAAGCCGTCTTCGGGGCGGCTGAAAACCATTAAACGCTTGTGGCTGACCAGTCATGTCTGCCCGCAGATTTGTCTTTTCAAAACGAAAACCCCTGTGCTAGCGTCACATGGGTTCGATCAAGGACGACCGATAACATTTGTCGGGTGCGAGAATGGCGGGTGGACCTCTCAACCAGCTTCTAATCAAACCAGCCGGTGCCGACTGCAATCTGCAGTGCACCTATTGCTTCTATCTCGAGAAAGCCGCTCTCTACCCGCAGGTGCGAGTTCACCGCATGTCAGACGAAGTCCTGCGGGAAATGATTCGCCAGATGATGTCGAGCGGCCAGGCGCAGCTGGGTTTCAGTTGGCAAGGCGGCGAACCGACTCTCTTGGGCTTGGACTTTTTCCGTCGTGCCGTGCAATACCAACAGCGATTCGGTCGTTCGGGCCAAACGGTTGCCAATTCGCTTCAAACCAATGGAATTCTGATAGATGACAATTGGGCGAAATTTCTGGCCAAATATAAGTTTCTCATCGGCTTGAGCCTCGATGGCCCTCCCGATGTTCATAACCACTATCGTCGTTCGGGCGACGGACGCGAGTCGTATGACTACGCACTTCGTGCGTCGCACACGATGTCGCGGCATGGTGTCGAATTCAATATTCTCGCGGTTGTCAATGATGTCAGTGCGCGCCACGCTTCGCGAATCTACCAGCACTTTCGCGAGCTGGGGTTCGGCTACATGCAATTCATCCCCTGCGTGGAGCGCGATCCACAAACCGGCGGTCCGGCGCCGTTTTCCGTCCCACCCGAGGCGTACGGCGATTTTCTCTGTGGCCTGTTCGATGAATGGGTAAAAGATTTCGACGATGGCTGGCCGACCGTCTCCGAGCGCACGTTCGACAGCCTGATGCATACCTACATCGGCATGCCGGCCCCGATGTGCATTTTCATGGAAGAGTGCGGCGACTATGTTGTGGTCGAGCACAGCGGCGATGTGTATTCGTGCGACTTCTATGTGGAGCCATCGTGCCATCTGGGCAACCTGCTCGAGCGCGAGCTCAGCCTTCTGGCGGCTTCGCCTCAGCAAATCGCCTTCGGCCAACGCAAGAGTCAGCGACCGCCGGAGTGCGAATCATGTCGCTGGCTCTGTCATTGCTATGGCGGCTGCCTGAAAGACCGTTTCACCATTCCCGCCACCGAAGGACACGATTATTTCTGCGTGGCTTACCGGCAATTCTTTGCCCACAGCGAAGCGACATTCCTTGAATTGCGCGACCGATACTTCGAGCGGATGGAGGCCGAACGGGCGGTGGAAGAAGAAGTGCGCGCAAGGGAGATAGCAGCGCTGGAGACGGTTCAAGCGAAAGCCGCCGCGGATCAGCAAACGATCGGGCGCAATGACCCCTGCCCCTGCGGCAGCGGCAAGAAGTTCAAAAAGTGCTGTATGCGAAATGGCTAAGCGCGATCAGAACCGACCCGCTATCCTCTTGCTTTTTCTGCTCGTCTAACTGCCTTCAACTGCCCTGCGAGCTTCTGCGCTTCCTCCTCTGGCCCGTGTGTCAGCAGCGCGTGATGCCAGGCACAAACTACTGCAATGTTGGAAAGATGCTCGATGCCCTTCTTGCCAATTGGTTCGAGGTGATGCGCCTCAACGTATGGGTGCCTTGTGTCCCTTTGGAGGAAGGTCCGCACGCTACAGCGCGGCACCTCGCACTTCCAGTCTGCGCGCTCCTTGGCGGCCAGACGATTTCGCGGGTCCCGAACCGGCCGTGTGACGAGGAATGAGCGTCTGGACGGACGCTTTGGCTGCTCCTCAAGCAATTCGTCCCAATATGTGGGGACGATGTTCCTGCGTTTTGCTCGGCGAACGATTGGTCGCGCACCCACCGGTGCAGCTCCCTTCTCATCCAGTCGCCGTCGAATTTTGCGGAACAGTTGGGCACTGATTTCCTTGACGCACCTTCCGGGGATGAAATAGATCTCGCTCCATCGGGAGCTGCGTCCGGTTCGCGCCGAACGTTCGAGCAACTCATCTTTCAGATCGTGCAAATCCAACCAGTCCTTTTGGTCCCCGTATCCGGGCACGAGGTGCCATTTGACATTCACGCGTTCGTAGAATTCCGCTGGTTCATCGGGCCAATCTGGGTGACATATCGCGAGCGAGCGCCCGCCTTGATAAAAGTCTGAGGTTGCTTTTCCGTACCCGGCAAAACGGCATGCCCGACCCGCAACAAGCCAGTCGCCTCGTTTGATCTCCATCAGCAGCGGTATGTTCTGATCGGCACCTGGATAATCGGGGGTCGGATAGTCCTGCGCAGCAATTCCCAAATCGGCTTGCTTTTTCCAACCCCCGCTGCGAATCACCCAGTCCATAATGTAGAACAGCCAGTATCTCATGTCATTCGGCTCCCTCTGGGATGGCGAGGCGATACTACTTGCGATCTCGCTTCTTTGCGACCTGTTTCTCAGCCCAGGTCAAAACCGCCTCAGCCAACTCGATGGCGCGTTCCACGTCCAATTCTGATACCGGTTCCGGCAATTCCAGGTAGCGCCCCTCAACCGCATAGGGGGTAAGTTCAACGCTTCCGTCTATCTCAGGCGGAACGGCCAACCCCGCTTTTTCACACAAGTCCACGAGGGCTTGGATGTTGTGAGTTGGCGGGAACTCGGCGTTGCGCGCAATCAAAACCGCCTTGATTGCTTTCTCAACGCATTGCTCCGCGTGAAATGCAGCTTGCTCGGGCAGGACCTCCTCGATCTTGCGCGCGGCCTTGGCAAGACTCAGATCTGATCTGGCTTGCAACAGCCATGCCTCTGGCGATCGAATGTCAGGATACTTCGCCCGTTTTCTCATAGATGACCCGTCCGTCTCGTGCCACGTCGTGATAGACCGTAAAGAAATAACCCTTGTACTGCTCCATTATCTCCGGTGTTGCTATCAGAATGTCCACTGGCAGGCAAAGGCCCTTCAGTGCTCGATAGACCTTCACGGCTTCGCGACGCCGGTGCTCTATCCCGGATTTGATCACCATCAGGTCTATGTCGCTCTGCTCGTGTGCCCGACCGCGGGCATGTGACCCAAAGAGAATAATCCGATCCGGATCACAGGCTTTTCGGATTCTGCGCACAAGAACATTACGCAATTGACGGGACAACATCTGCGGTGTCCTCACCCCTGAGAAATCTCACGCTAGACCTCCGAGCTAACCTCACAACGGTTCGCGATGCCCCGCTATCCAAGATCATTGGGACCGAGATGTCGCAATTCGGGGCTTTCACAGTAGCAGTCAGATGAATTGAGAATGCGCCGGGACGAAAACGTTCGCTCATAGGACTGTTTCGTATCCCTCCGGGACGATCGGACCCGTAAACAGACTGGCAAAACATCGCGCATTGCTCTTCGAGACGGCTTCGTAGGCGACCGAACGATTGGGGCTACGGCCGATTACTTTTCCTCGCACGACTTCATTATGTTCGTCCACCTTGGGATCTTCGATCATCACCCATTCGTTCGGATAGCGCTTTTCGATTTCTTCGCGCGTCAGAATCTCGTCCATTGCATTCACCTCCGTGAGACTTCAATTGACTCTATCATTCTGTTCCCATGTCCTTCAAGGACAAAGGGGATTCGTCCCATCCGCTTTACGGCGACAGATTCTGCGGCGGGGCGATGGCCAGACCCGGTCGCCCGCCCTTAACGCCGGTGACGATGATCCATTCGGCGGCTCTGCCTTCCCGCGTGTAGATCGGACGGATGATTTTGATCGGGCAGCGATGTCGGCCGGCGAGCGTCAGGAGTTCTTCGAGGCGTTCAGGCCGGAAGACGCAGTGAAACCGGCCGTGCGGCCGAAGAAGAATCGCCGCGGCCCGAACAAAGTCTTCGAGCGTTGCGTGAGTTTCGTGGCGCGCGGCGGCTCGTTCGGGGCGTGGCGGACGGCGACCCTGGCCAATGCGGTAAAAGGGTGGATTGGCAAAGACGTGATCGAACCGGCCCTCCCAAGCCGACCCGCCCAGACGGCGAAGGTCCGCAAGTTCGAACTGGACGCTGCCACAAAGCAGACCCGCGTTCAGATGCGCGTTTTGTCGCGCAGCCTCGATCAGCTGAGACTGGATTTCGAATCCCACGACCTGGATCGAGAATCGCGCGGCGAGTGTTAGAGCCAATGCCCCAGCGCCCGATCCCAGTTCGGCAATCAGTTGGCCAGCCTTGATCTCGACGGCGCTTGCCAGAAGAACAACTTCGTGGCCGGGCCGACATCCGTGTCCCTCCGGAGGCGTTTCAATTCGCAGGTTGGTTGGCCTCATGCGATTCTCCGGTTCGACGGGACGGGCGCAGCCCGCCTCAAGGCGGGTATCTGTTTAGCGCTGGTTGCCAAAGGGTGAATTTGCCACAGGCAAGATGCCTATACCACCAAACAAAATCAATTCTCAAGTCGGTGGTATGGGCTTCCAGCCTGTGTTTCTTGCCAGCGCTAAACACATACCAAGGCGGGCTGCGCCCCTACGTTTGTTTTTCGACCACATAGACCCGAAACCAGGCCAGCCGTCTCAGCGGCGGGCAGATGGCAAACAGCGCGCGATCCACCGAATGTAATACACCAAGCCAACGTCTGAATCGCTTCAACCGCCTTCGCCCAAACTGCCAATAGAACGCAAGAAATGCCAATAGGTAGAAACTTTCGCATCGAAGATTGCGGAAAACATCGGCCACCATTTTTTCTTCGTTGTGCGAGAAGTAGCGCGCGAGGGTTCGCCAGTCGTTCGGCGCCCACAATCGCCTGTAAAGACGGGCGAATGGGTTTGACGTTGTTGGCTCGCAGAAAACTCCTCGGCCCCCCGAGCGCAAGACATGATGGCATTCCCTCAATGCGGCCGGCAGATCGGTGTGGATCAGCGTTGCCTTGGTGTAGGCCGCATCGAATGAATCGGAACGGAAGGGAAGTCTTTCGGCGCGAGCACACACCACACGCACGCGCGTTTCGACGCTTTTCTCGGCGGCAACTCGGCGCAAAACCTCTAGTCGCGGCAACGAGGGATCTACAGCGGCAACCCATGCACCCTGTTGTGCAAGATAGATCGCATTGACCCCAACGCCGCAGCCAATCTCAACCACCCGGCGCGACTCCAACGGCCCCAGCACCCGGTGAGCGAATTCCTGCTCTGGGGTCAGATAGAAGGCGATTTCCTCGGACCAGTTCTGAGCCGTCAGCCTCTGGTCGCCCGGAAGATTCGACGCCGTGACATGGTGGTCCCAATATGTTTTGGGCTCTGTCATTTTTGATAAGTCCGCAACGCAGCATCAACTCATTGCCCAGCCTCAGGTACATTGCCGTCATTTTTCACTGCGATTCTGCAATAATCAACCGCAGAGTTCATAGCGCGGCCGTTGGACGAAAACCAACAGAAATGCGAACCGCCAAGAGCGCCAAGAACGCAAAGAAAAGCAAAGGCAAGAACGAGCCCGACAAGCGAGACTCGCTTTCATTCCGATTTTCCTCGGCGTCCTTGGCGACCTGGGCAATTATAGATGTTCGTAGAATTGGACTGAGTCGTTATTGTTGCATTGCACGCGTCGTAGGGGCGCATCCGCCGTTCGGCGGACTGCGCCCTTACATGTCAACGGCATATACGAGATTGAACAGAACTATGCATGAATTTTTTGTGGCGCTGCGATGAAGCCTTGTGATAGAAAACCATCGGTCGCCTACACGAGTGCGTGTTTTCAACGGGATGGCCTTGAATCGGGCGGCGGCAATAGTGGCTCTCACGCCCCGATCATGGCCAGCAGATCAAGGAGGAACGCGCGGTGGGCAAATCTGATCCCCGTAGCCGGTCGTTAGCCCTGTTCGCGCCCCGACTGGGGGACACCTATCTGGTCTTTGGCGGCTTTTACGGCAATGTGATTTCGACGGAAGATCTTCGCGCGGAAGAGCCTGACAACGCCGATCTGAAAAAGCTGCTCGCCGGCAGTGAAGGCAAAGAATGGATCGAGTGGGATGTGGCAAGCGAAGAGCTTTGGCATGCCTGGTTTGGGCATCTCAGCCGCCGGGGTGTGACCGCGCTGCGGGTTTTCCCCCGCCGCAAAATCAACGGGGACGTCCTCGACCTGTGCGGCAAGCTGAACCAACCCCTCGTCGAACTGATGGGACGTTTCTTTGCCGCCGCCCAACCCTACGGCATCCGGTTTTTGCTGATCCTGATGCCCGAACCCGATCAAACCGGCTATGAGAAGAAAGAGGTTCTGAAGCGCTGGGTGATCCCGGCCTACAAGAAGTCCGAGATGGCCAAATTGACGGCAGCGCAAAAGCGCTTCGTCGTCGAACAGCGAACCGTGTCGCTGGCCGACTATTTCAGTGATCCGGATGTCTGGGCCTGCCAGCGCCAGTATCTCGATGCGGTGCTGGAATGGGTCAAGAAAGAACCGCAGATTTTTGCCCTCGAGATTGTCAACGAACAAGGCTGGTGGGGAGAGCGCTTTCACTGGGACCTCGAGGAAGCAACGATCGCCTGGGGCAGCCGCGTGGTCGAGTATGTGCGCAAACGAGCGCCTCACATTCCCATCGGCATGAGCCACCCGGGCTTCGGCATTCTCGGCTATGAACCGTTGCGCTGGCTGCACGAAATGCCGGTGGACTTCTACAGCCCCCATCTCTATGCGAGCCTCGGAGGCGAGCGGCGGGGAATAGACTTCGGTTTGGTGACCGAGGTGGTGATGAACTATTCGTCGGCGGTCAAATGCGCTTTCATGGGCGAATGGGGCATCCTTTCCAACAAAGTCAATCGCCGATTGCGCCAGTTGGCTTTGCGCGATGCGATTTGGTTTTCTGTCCTCAACGGAAGTCCCGGCCTGTTCCAATGGAACAACGGGGCTCACTACTCCTTCGAGTATAGAAAAGCACGGGAGATTCTGGAGCCGCTCAGGCTCGACCAAAAGGGTCGCCGACGGCCGCTGATCGGAATTGACATCCGGCGTGCGGCGGCGGCTCTCGCCGCCAACGACCTGTATGAGAACCCCAAGGGCGACCCGTGGAAACTGGCCGAAAGCAAATCACGGGGCGAGGCCTACACGGATCTTCTGCGATGCACGGAGTCTTTTCTCAACCGCGGGATGACGTTCGATTTCACGGCAACGCCCGACGACTACCAGGTCGTGGCCTTTCCTTCGCAGGTGCACGAGATTACGATTCCAGAATGGGAATGCGTGTTTTCGTTCTCACCGAACTATCAGTGCAAATACGCGGCATTTGGTGAGTGGGAAACGATTGTGGCCTATTTCCGCAACGTGGAGCCGGTGGTGGCCGAGGGCTATCATTTGCGCGCCCAGATACCACGACCGCTCCAAGTGGCGTGGCAGTTGCCGAAACGGCCTCGTGGAGCGAAAGGCGGGCCATGGCATTATCGTCTATCGGTATATAATCTCGACACAGATGAACTCGAGCAAAGCCGCGTTGCACGCGAATCGAGCGTGGATTTTGGCAATGCCGTCATAGATGATTTTGTGTTCGTGTTTCAGAGATAGCGCGCGGCTTCCATGATTTTCTATCGGCCAGGGCCAGATCTCAACGACGATTTCCGTGTTGGCAACCTATCGAAATGCCTTCGAATTGCGCTCGGAAGCTCCAAGTGCCCATTTTTCGCAGTTGGTCATGTTTTTCACCTGATATCCCAAGGCCGTTATGTGGAGTGCGCAAGCTTGCTTGCGCTTTGGAATGCGGAACCTTGTACGTGTTTAGCGCTGGTTTCTCAGGGGTCCCTTCTCATTAACCCCGCGATGAATCACGGGGTTAATAACAGACAGAATCCCAAGCGGCTGCAAAGTGGCGCTAACCATGAGGACTCATTTGGGAAGCAAGCTCCCCAAACCCAAAGGGGTGGCAAGCCACCGCACTCCAAAATCGAGGTACTTTGAGTTAGAAGGCTGAACCGAGGCCAAAATGGAGGAATTGTGCGTCGTCATTGGAGTCTTTGACGACTGGCGCGCCGAGACTGACTTCGACGTGGAAACCACGCATCAGGTCAAAATCATTCGTTCCCGATTTCCACCGCGGCCCATAGCGCCGACCTTTCGCAGTCGAAAAGCGAAAGCCTACACCCGTACTCACGCGCGGTTTCTCGAGCTGGAAGGGTTGCTCGCTTAACATACCGGCGTCCACGAAAACAAAACCCTTCAACTGCTTGAAGATCGGAAAGCGCAATTCGTTTTGCACGAGCAATTTGGTCGAACCGCCGATGTGCAGGTCGTCATCCTTGTCGTCCACCGGCCCTGCACCGCCGGACGCAAACCCACGCAGATCGCCGCCGCCACCCATGAAAAGCCGTTCCGAGATGCCCACATTCTGCGCATCCAGAGGCATCCAGCCCAACTTGGTATTGAGAGCATAAATCAGATTCTCGTGCAGTTTTTTGTACAGCGCGTATCGGCCGGTGAACTTGACGAGAGGGCCATCGGCAAATCCCACCTCCGCGCCGCCACCGAGAATATGGCCCTGTGTCGGCCACCACCAATCGTCTGCGGTGTTTTCTTCAAGATAGTAGGAAAGCGCCGCCACCGGATAGTCGCCAAAATCCTCTTTGGCCTCATGGCGATGATGGTGGGCTTGCCCAAAGTAGCGCCACTCATCGCGATAGCCGTCCTGGTTGGTCCGGACGTATTCCAGGCGCGCCCCCCAATCCTCGGTCAGATAGCCTTGCCGTAGAATTCGCGTGATCACCGCAGAAATCCCGGTGTGAGTTTCCTCATATTCCCGCAGAAACAGGGATTCATGATAGAGATCGAGGCGGAAGGGAACGAGTCCTGAGTGATCGCCCTGGAAGTATCTGTCCAGCCATGTCCCCGGCAGATTGAAGTAACGATCGAGATAGGAAATGCGGAACTGAACGTCGCGCGAGCCGAGCATGAAGAAGGTGCGCAACTGGCGCGCCTGGCCGAACAAATTACGGTGAATATAGGCGCCGTAAAGAAAAGCGCCGCTTTGTTCGTTCAGACCAACCCCAACACTCCAATTACCCGCGTTGCCCTCTTCGAGGGAAATCAGGGCATCGCGTTGGCTTTCGTTGTCGGTCATGGCGGGCTCGACTTTGACGGAATCAAAAATCTCGAGACTGCGCAAACGATCGGCCGTTGCCACTTCCTGAAAGCGCCGATAGGCCTCGCCCGGCCGCAGCAGCACTTCACGCTGGATGACCTCGTCTTTGACCGGCGGCGAAAGGCGCGTGTGCATTCGCTCGATGAAGTTCAGCCCTTCGGTCGGGTACTCGTTCTTTTGGATCAGAATCTTCCGGACATAGACGCGTTCGTGCTCCTCAATGCGAAGGTCAAAGTTGACAATGCCCCGCTTCGAATCCGGCTCGTGGTCGGGATAGACCTCGGCGTTGATATACCCTTCGTCTCCGTAAAGGTCTTTGACCTTCTGAATGCATGCCTTGAATTCCTCCGCGTCGTAGTAGCGACCTTTGACAGCCTCGAACAGCCCAACGACCTGATCGGGCATGAACAAGGGGCAACCCGACGCGCGAATCTCGCCAACCCGGTAGCGCGGACCTTCCTGGATTTCGATGACGGGACTGACCCACTGGCCGTTGGGATCAGCGATAAACTCACCGGCGCGTATTTGAGCATCAAAATACCCCTTGGAAAAGTAGTATTGCCGGAGAATGTCGAGGTCATTTTGAAAGGATTCACTATTGTAATAATTCTTGATGAAAAGCCACGAACCTTTGGTCTCGAGGTGGAATCGAAGAACAAGGGACGAAATATCCCGGTTGCCCCGAAGGATCAGGTCCTTGATCTGGAGCTTCTTGCCCTCGTCCACAACCACCTGCACGATCGTTTGTGTGGTCCCGTGAGGGACCGCGTTAACAATGACCGAAGTCTGCGAATAGCCCTTGGTACGATACATCCTTTCGATCCCTGTGCGGATCTTCAGGGCACTGTCGGGAGCGATCAGATCGCCCGCCTTAACAGGGCAGCCATTTTCGAGCGACCGCGTGGGAATGACGGTGTTCCCGACAAACTGGACGGCCTCGATGATTGGATTTTCGTGGACGACAATGATCAGTTTGAGTCCGCCTTCGACCTTGTCGCAGAGGACCTTGCTGTCCTCGGTGAAGCAGCCCATTTTCCAAACGGCCTGGAGGATTTCGTCGGGCAGTCGAGTTCGGAATGGCTTGCCGGTTTTCACTGGCAAGGCATAAAGGATTTTGTCGCGGCTGATCTTGTTCAGCCCCTGAATTTCAATCTCTTGTATGATTTCGCCTTCTTGCGCGGCAACAGGCGAGACAAAAACGGCGAGAGATAGGAGAAAACCAACCAGCCCTGCCCGCTTCGATAAGCCGCAATATAGGGGGGATTTGCGCAGCAAAGCCACAGCGCTCCTACGCCTTGCTATCGTAGTCAATCATCCAGTGAAACTCAGAAAGACCCACATCACCCGGCTTCGCTTCCCCCCTCTGACAGAAGCTCAGCAAGCTGATGTTAAGTGGCAGCTCTGCGAGCTTGCAAGCAAAAAAACAAGGAAACTTGCGGCCAAATGCGACTCGCCGAAGCCACAGGATCTGTGTGCAACGGTTCCATCCATAGCCTAAAACATTGCATTTCATGCTGTGAGTGAAGCGGCTCTATGTCGCCAGTTCGGGACCTTATGGCGTACCCAATGTAAAATGCGCCTTGGTTCGACAAAAGACGTTCATGATTCCCGTGGGGACTGTGTGCACTACGTCCGATTCATTGGGGAAGGAAAAAACTGAATGCCTATGGGGATAAGATTATCCGTTTTGTCTTTCCGAATTTGCCTGTCGCTCGGCTACGAGCGGCTCGAAGATCGTCGGCTGGTGGAGCGGATGGATGACCTCGCGCCGTCGCCATAGCGGCTTCGGCCTCGCGTGGGCAGGCGCTCCAAAACTTCTTTCTGCCCACGATGCAGTTGCTTTCCAAGTCCCGCGAGGGCGATCCGCCTGAGGCGGACCGCGCGATCTTTCGCCTGGCTCGATCGCGTCAAAAAGGAGCTACCCAAACCCGGATCGCGGCCTGACCTTCGGTAGGGTTTTCTTTTGACGCAACAAGTTGGGCAACCGTCAGCGTTTTGTCGTTTTCCCATTTCATCTTGACGCCACAGGGAACGACCCGTAAACGCAATCCGGTTCGGAAATCCCAGGGGGAGGCGAGTAATGGTGATTTTCCTCGGGATTACCAAGGAGTGGGAAAGACACGCGATCTTTTTCCTCGCAGGTGAGCAAGAAGGCCGAATAGATCGAATCCTCCGCCTCTCTGCCAAGCTCGTTGACGACGTCCTCGGGATGGGGTATGGAGTCATTTGGACTACCATCGTGGTTGGGATGGGCATTTCTCCAGCCATGGCGAGCGCAACTGTTCACACGGCGGAGGGATTCACAACTGCGGCGTCGGGCCTGTCGCACTTTCGACTTGGAAATGTAGATCAATGACTTTTGCGCAGCTTTTGATTCCTGGAGTAATTGGCGGCATACACGGAGGATATATTTTGACAAGACTTCCAAGGCGCGCCTTGATGATACTGGTAGGAATATTGATCATCAGTCTGAGTATCAGAACAGTTTACTTGGCTCATCCGGAGAAGTATATATTTGCGTGGCCGTGAAAAGCCAAAGCGGGTTCGGGTTTCAAGTTCCAGGGATGAATCCAGAGAGGCGGCTTATCCCAATGACGAGGTGTAGAGATGAACTTGCAGCTTAAGGCTGTAAATGTCCGAAAAGCGATTTCACTGTATTGTCATGTGAAATCTAAATTCTTACCTATTGTCGCAGCGAGCATCCTGTATTTCGCTATAGCCACGACCGTCCCCGCCCAAGTCGCCACCGAATACATGGTAAGAATGCGCGATGGCACAAAACTGGCCACCGATGTCTATCGGGTACTATTTGACCCATTTCACCATCCTGCGATTCTCATCCGAACTCCCTACGGAAAATCGGACGCCACTGTGCAAGTGACGGCGGGCATACTGTTCCAGGCCGGCTACATCGCCGTTATCCAGGATGTTCGAGGCTCCGGGCACAGTGAAGGAACCAACGAAGTTTTCCAGGCCGATGGCTGGGGAACGCTTCAGGACGGCTACGACACGGTGGAATGGGTGGCCAGTCAGTCGTGGTGTGACGGCCAAGTCGGTATGTTCGGTTTTTCGGCCCTGGGAATCAGCTCCTATCTGGCGGCAGGCGCACGCCCGCCGTCGCTCGTGTGCGAAGTTGCGGCCTTTGCGGCAAGCGACCTGTATGATCAGGCGGCTTACCAGGGCGGCGAATTGCGCGCGGAGCTCATTGACGGCTGGCTTCACGATCAAAACCCCGCCCAAATAGCCGAGCTTCTCGATCATTCGGTCCGGACTTCCTATTGGGATATTCTCGACGCCGAGGACCGCCAGCCCCAGATTCGTGTCCCCACACTTCACGTCGGCGGCTGGTATGATTGTTTTCTCCAGGGTACGCTCAACCATTTTGCCGGCCTTCAGTCGCGGGGCGACGTTGGCGCACGCGGCAAACAGAAGCTGATCGTCGGCCCCTGGACCCACGTCAACTTCGCCAGTCCAAAGCAAGGTGAACTCACCTATCCCTCCAATTCAATCACGCTCGATCTGGTCACAGAGGCTGTGAAGTGGTTCGACTACTGGATCAAAGGGGTCAACAACGGCATCATGGACGGACCACCTGTGCGTTATTACGTCATGGGAGACGTGGATCGCACGACGACACGAGGAAACGTCTGGCGCGAAAGCAGCACATGGCCCCCGACCGGCCGCGAAAGACGGCTCTATCTTTGGGGTGACAGAACGCTTTCTGCGCGGCCTCCGCGCGGGTCTGTTGCCATGGCCGAAACGTTCCTCTACAACCCAAGCAATCCTGTCGCGACGCGTGGCGGCGCGAATCTCGACCTCGACGCCGGTCCTTACGACCAACGACCGGTCGAAAGCCGAAGCGACGTTCTCGTCTATACCTCCGACCAGTTGACCGAGCCGCTCGAAATTGCCGGCCACGTATGGGTCGAACTCTATGCTTCTTCGTCGGCGGTGGACACCGATTGGACGGCCAAACTCTGCGATGTCTATCCCGATGGCCGTTCGATGCTCGTCTGCGATGGGATTGTGCAAGCGCGTTGCCGCGACAGCACCTCGTCGCCAACCCTGACGGCCCCGCGCACGATCTACCGCTTTCCGATTGACCTTTGGTCAACAAGCGTTGCCTTCCACACAGGCCACCGCATCCGGCTCACGATCTCCAGCAGCAACGCGCCGCGATTTGAGCCAAACCGAAACAACGGAAAGCGCGTGCGGTCGGGCGACCCGCCCGTAGTGGCCGCGAACACCGTTTATCACGACACGATCCGGCCATCGGCCCTGATCCTGCCGGTGACCTGGCCGGCCACTGGCGAACACCCGCTGTTCCAGTCCTCGACAAATGCCTCGAACTGGAGGCTCTACCGATAGAGGTCAGAGGCAAGAGGTTGAGAAAGCCTTCAGCAGGGTTCTGGTGGCGCGATAGGTAAGCGCGCGCTCTTACCGAGCAGGCAAGCACATCTGCAATCTTGTTGACTGTCGGCGAAGTCCTTCCGCATTTGGAGATTTTGTGGGGCGCGGAAGACCTGGCGCCCCTCTTTGGCTCGGAGTCCGAGGGATCTTTGAGAGAAGTGTAGGACGGTTTTCTGGATATGGACCATGAATACGATCTTGTCGTGATCGGGTCGGGGCCGGCCGGTTATGTGGGCGCCATCCGTGCCGCCCAACTCGGCATGAAAACCGCTGTTGTGGAAGATGAACACGTCGGCGGGGTTTGCGTTAATTGGGGGTGTATCCCAAGCAAGGCCATTCTCCATTGCGCCGAAATCTACGATCTGGCGCACACTCAAGCCGGTCGGGCGGATTGTGGCATTCGCGGCGAAAACATCCATGCCGATTTCGGAGCGGTCATCGTCAAAAGCCGCCGCGCTGCCGAACGCCTCGCTCGCGGGATCGAGAGTCTCTTTCGCAAAAACCAAATTGATCTAATCCGGGGACGTGGCCGTCTTGCCGATGCCCGCACAGTTGTCGTTGACGCGGCGAAGCCGAACGAACCCGAACGCAGAATCCAAGCGCATCGAATCCTGCTCGCCACGGGTTCACGTCCACGCACACTGCCTGGCATCGAGGTGGACGGAGAGCGAGTTCTGACGAGCCGTGAAGCGCTCGAGCTTCGGGAAGTCCCTCGAACGGTTCTTGTCGTCGGAGCGGGGGCTGTCGGGTTGGAATTCGCCTCGATGTGGGCCAGTTTCGGCAGCAATGTCACCGTCATTGAGATGGAGCGACAGATCGTGCCGGGGGCCGACGAAGACATGGCCGGCGAACTCGAAAAGGCCCTCGCTCGACGCGGAATTACGTTCTTGACTGGAATGACTTGCCGCGATGTGCAGGTTTTGGAAACGGGCGTCAAGGTCCTCGCCGCTTCGACCTCCAGTGGTGGCACGGGCATCTTGCCCGTGAAAGCTCATGGGCAGGATGCCCATGCCACAACGATTGAAGCCGAACGAATTCTGATCGCCGTCGGTGTCTCCCCCAACAGCGAAGGACTTGGCCTCGAATCGCTTGGCATCGCCATCGAGAAGGGGTTTGTTCGTGTCGGGCCGGGCTACAGGACTTCTTGCGACACGGTCTGGGCGGTGGGCGACCTGATCGGACCACCGCTTCTGGCCCATGCCGCCTCAGCCGAGGCGATTGCCGCTGTCGAAGCCATGGCCGGACAAGGCCGTGGCACGGTCAACTATCAGACAATTCCGGTGTGCATCCACAGCCAGCCAGAGATGGCCAGCGTTGGATGGACCGAAAAGCAGGCACGCGCCGAGCGAGCCGATGTGAGCGTCGCCAAGGTACCTTTCGCCGCAAACGGCAAAGCCGTGGCGGTCGGCCTGACCGATGGCTTTGTCAAGCTTGTTTTCGACAACGACACCCACGCGATCCTCGGTTGTCAAATGGTCGGGAACGGAGTGACTGAACTAATCAATCTAGCCGGTTTGGCGATAAGTGCCCGCCTGACGGTAGGGCAGCTCTCTGAGGCCATCTATGCTCATCCCTCTCGATCCGAGATTATCGGCGAAGCAGCATTGGCAGGATTGGGAAAAGCAATCAGCATCTAGCGAAACAATGATGAGTTGTGAGTGTCGAGTTGCAGGTGTTCAGTGGTGCGTGGGAGAGTTGGAGTCGGGAAGAAATGCCTCGTTCTATATTCACTGACTCATCATTCAATACTTACACATGGCTGCGTAAGTAATGCAACGTTCCAGCCCTTCCCGCCGTCATTGCGAGCCGCCTCCGGGGCGGCGTGGCAATCTCGTCTGGCGGGAAGGGGATTGCTTCGTCGTCCGTCCGCCTGAGGCGGATGGACTCCTCGCAATGACTTTATCGTGCGGCGCTGTTGCATTGGTTATACAGCACCCTATAGCACTTAACACTTGTCCTTCACCATCGCAATAGACCGATGAAGCCAGAGCGACATCCCTCTTGGATCAAGGCGCGTCTGCCGGCCGGCGAGATGGTCATGCGGACAGCGAGCGTCGTCCGGCGATTCAACCTCGCGACCGTTTGCCAGGAGGCGCGATGTCCAAACATCGGCGACTGTTTCGCCGACGGGACGGCCACGTTTATGATCATGGGCCGCCTCTGTACGCGCCGGTGTCGTTTTTGCGCGGTCGAACATGGTCAGCCCGAACCGCTCGATCCCGACGAGCCGCGGCGCCTCGCCCAAGCCGCCGCCGAGATGCAACTGCGTCACGTTGTGATTACCTCGGTGACGCGCGACGACCTCGGTGACGGCGGCGCATGGCACTTCCGGCGGTGCACCGAGGAGATCAAGACCGCATTGACCGCCTCCACAGTCGAGCTCCTTGTTCCGGATTTTGCAGGACGGACTGAGAGCCTCGATGAGGTCCTTTGTGCGCCTCTTGACGTGCTGAATCACAATGTCGAGACGGTTCCTCGCCTCTATCCCGTCGTGCGGCCCGAGGCCGACTTTGATCGGTCGGTCGCCCTGCTCGAGCGCGCCAACAAAAGGCGACCTGACCTGGCGACCAAAAGCGGTCTAATGGTCGGCCTGGGTGAAACGGCCACGGAAATTGAGCAGGTGCTGGTTCGATTACACCAGGCCGGTTGTTCGATCATAACCATTGGACAATATCTCCAGCCCACGCGCTTCCAACTCCCCGTGGAGCGCTACGTGACACCCGACGAATTTGAGCATTGGGCCGAGGCGGCACGACGGCTGGGGTTCCTGCGAGTCCTTTCCGGCCCGCTCGTTCGCAGCTCCTATCATGCTCGGCATTGTTAGAATACCAAGCAACACCGAGGTTTCAGGTTTCACGTTTCACGTCTGAGGTTTCGGGCTTGGAACTTTTGTCCGAACAATCAGCGCAGAACACAATCAAACCAAAAATGCCGTGAAGGGCGGATCTGTTTTCTTTGTGCGTCGCGAAAACGGTGTGTCGAGGCGGAAGTCCTTGACGGACGGCGATGCCCACGCCAAGGTCGAAAGTTGAACATGTTTGTTGCGCCGGTTCCTCAGGGGCCGAGCCAAGGAGACTTTCCCAGGCTTGCCGCCGGAACGCGAAGGGCGACGAGGCCGAGATTCTGGACTCCCTCAAGAGGAGGTTGGATGGGCGTGGAAACCTATCAAAATGCTTTGGGCATGATTGAAACGAAAGGTCTGGTTGGTGCGATCGAGGCCGCCGACGCGATGGTCAAGGCGGCTAATGTCAAGCTGATCGGCAAGGAGAAGATCGGCGGCGGCTTCGTGACGGTATTTGTGCGTGGCGACGTGGGCGCGGTTCGAGCAGCCACCGATGCAGGCGCCGCTTCGGTCCGTCGAGTCGGCGAACTGGTCTCCGTCCACGTGATTCCACGTCCCGACGACCAGATCGAATCTATCCTGCCACGTTAAGCGCGAGTTGCGAAGGACGTGGCACGGGTGTCCCGCCCGGGGAAGAACCATGGGCAGGACGCTCATGCCACCTCGGGTAGAGCAGAAGGATGAAGCACGACCCGCGTCAAGTGGTCGAAATCCTGCTCGAGGAGCTGGCTCAGGCGCTCGGCCTGTCGCCCGAGGCGCTGGATCGCTGTCGGCGACAGATCGCCGAAATGCTCCAGCCCCGCTGGCCTGCGCTTTTCCTTGCCACAGGCGACGAGCCGCCGAGCGAGGCGACGATCGAGTCGTTTCGCGCGCTCACGGCTTTGGGAATCGAAGCAAGTCTGGTTCGATCGCACTCCTTTGCCCAGGTGTGGTCATCCCAGATCCTTCGGGCGCGATTGGGTGGGGTGAAGCTCTTGGACAAGCTCGGTGTGGACGAGATTGGCTGTTTGCCGGATAGATTTCCGATCCTTTGTGTTCTGACGCTATCGGCCAACACGGTGGCGAAGGCCATCCTGGGATTGCGCGACGCCCTGCCGCCGCGCGTCCTGCGTGCCTTTCTGGAACGCGGCCAACCGGTGGTCGTTGCCGGCCTTCCGCCTCAACGCATGGCCCTCGATGGGGGCATAACAGGATTCTGGGAACTTCCCTTGGCCGTGCGGCAGTGGCTCTTCGAGGGCTACCGGACACTCGAACAATGGGGAGTGGAGTTTGTCGAGTGCGAACGATTGGCGGAAGCCGTCCGCAGGCGTCTCTTTGGACCAGGGGTGCCGTCTCAGCCGGCAAGCCATCCGGGTGGCGAAGCGGACAAACTCTCGATGCGCGTCTTTATCACAGCCGACGACGTTCGTACCGCATGGGCGCGAGGCGAGCGGCAAATCCAGGTGCCGCGCGACGGCGCCGTGACCGACGAGGCGCGCGAATTCGCCCGTCGGTGGGGAATCTTGATTGTGGAATGAAGCAAATGAGTCCCGAAACATGACAGCCAGATCGTGCCTGGGATTCTTAGAGCGCCTAAAAAAAATGATCACCACCCAGACCCTAAGAGCTCCTAAAAGAATGACATCGCGCCAAGCCGCAAAGGCGCCAAGAACAGTCTCTCTGCGTCTTGGCGTCTCTGCGTGAGATCACTTTTTTTGAGCCTCTTAAAGAGGATTTGAATCGGCCGGTGACAAAACGGAAACTTTCCTCCATGAACCAACTCTTTCGAGGCAAGATTCGCCGCTTCTTTCTGGCCCATACGCGGCGGGGGCGAGACTATATTCACCGGCTGGAGGAACGTCGCCGTGGTGAATGCATCCGCTGCGGCGCTTGTTGCCAGCTTTTGCATCGCTGCCCCGTTCTGAAGTGGGAAAAGGGGCTGGCCGTCTGCACGATCCACAAGTATCGGCCTGCCAACTGTCGCATCTTCCCGGTTGACTCGCGTGACCTCGCCGACCGCGACCAGATTGCCCCCGACCTGCCGTGCGGGTTTTCTTTCCTGTGAGAGAGGCCTACTTTGCGGACGGTGAGGACGAAGGCTTCTTGCCCAACTGGGTGAGCTTTTCGAGAAGCCGAACCGTTTCTTGAGCTTCGTTCTTGTCGAGACCACGCAGTACCAATCCCGGGATGGAACCGCCAAACGTTTCGAGGAGCAAATCGGCCCAGAAGATCCCCGTATGCACTCGCACCGACGCCACTTTGGCCAGCGACATCTTCTGCTGATAGGAGCGCAATCCCAGCCAGGACCATTTGGTGACGACAATCTCGTCCTCGCCGATGATCATGCGGGGCGGTAGGAAAAGCGCCGTCATGGACGATTCGCAGATCATCGCACCGAGCGGCGTGGCAACAAGCGTGTGGGGAAGGCCTCGGATCGGCACGACCTGCGATGGGCGACTCAGGGGATCGGTCACGAGGTCATAGCCGCAGAAACGGCAAACGCGCGCGACCGCCAAAACCGTCTCGCCACATTGCGGACATTGCCTGCTGTCGCGCAACCAACGCCCGCAAGCTCGACATCGCCGCGCCTCGTCGGGTACCGTTTCCTGACAATCCGGGCAAGTAGCCATATCGTTGATCGAATGTAACAATGACAACCTGGCCCGGTGCAAGTCAAAAACTGAAATTGAAGAAAGGAATTGCTCTCGCGGGGTCAACGAAGCATAGTCACACCGCAAGCGAAGTCTCCGCTGCCCGGGCAGAATGACTCGGCGAGGGTCGGGCTGGAAGTGACCCGCGTCGAAAGACAATCGTGACCAGAAGGAGAAGCCATCCATGAACATCTATGAGGCAATCGGGAAACGACGCAGCATTCGCTCGTACAAGGATCGGCCGGTCGAGCAAGAGAAGCTCGACCGAATTCTCGAAGCGGCCCGACTGGCTCCTTCGGCCAGCAACCGCCAGGAATGGCGGTTTGTCGTCGTCCGCGATCCGGCAGTCCGCAAGTCCCTGGTGCAGGCGGCCGGCAATCAGACATTCGTCGGCGAGGCACCCGTTGTCATTGCTTGCTGCGCCGAAACCGACGGCCACGTTATGCGTTGCGGCCAGCCGTGCTATCCGATTGACGTGGCCATCGCCGTGGATCACATCACTCTGGCGGCGGTCGAAGAAGGTCTCGGCACCTGTTGGATCGGCGCCTTCAGCGAGCCCGAGGCGAAGCAGATTCTCGGCATCCCCGAGCGCATTCGGGTGGTCGTGTTGCTGACGCTCGGCTATCCGGCCCATTCGCCCGGACCGCCCTCGCGCAAGTCGCTTGACGAAATTATCTGCTACGACAAGTGGGCGCTTGGGTGAGTTCAGTGTCGAGGGATGAGTTTTGAGCTCTGAGTGCTGCATTGATCGTTTGTGTTTTTGGATTTCTTGGTGCCTTGCTGTCTTTGTGGTGAAAAGATTCAACGAGCGATTCCTCTGTGATGCGTCCGCAAAATGGGTTTGAATCCGCACCGCGCGAGATGACCGTGGCGGCAATTCTGCTCGGTGCCGCCATCGCGATCGTTTTCGGCGCGGCCAATGCCTACCTGGGACTTCGCGCAGGGATGACGGTCTCGGCCTCGATCCCTGCCGCCGTCATTTCGATGGCGATCTTTCGCGCCGTCGGCCGGCGCAAGGCGCTCCTCGAAAACAACATGGTCCAGACGATCGGTTCGTCCGGCGAGTCCGTCGCCGCGGGGACGATCTTCACTGTGCCCGCGCTGATCCTCTGGGGTCTCGAACCCAGTCTGCTTCAGATCTCCCTTTTGGCCATTCTGGGAGGCTTTCTCGGTGTCCTGATGATGATTCCGCTGCGACGCCATCTGATTGTCGAAGAGCACGCCACGCTCCCCTATCCCGAAGGCACGGCGTGTGCCGAGATTCTGCGCGCAGGCGAAGTCGGAGGGGTTCGTGCGCGCACTGTGTTCAGCGGCCTGGGCCTTGGCGCCCTTTACAAGTTCCTCACGAGCGATGGGCTCGGGCTGTTTCCGGCAACGCTGCACATCGCAGTCCCGCTGGGACGCAACGCCATGCTCGGGATGGACGCGCTGCCATCGCTCCTGGGAGTGGGTTACATCATCGGGCTTCGGATTGCCGCGCTGGTTTTCGCGGGAGGCGTTCTCGGATGGTTAGTTTTTATCCCACTGATCTCGCTGGTCGGAAATCAGCTCACGGCGATTCTGCCACCCGCACCGATTCCGATTCATGAGATGAGGGCCGAAGATATTTGGCGTCACTACTTGCGCTATATCGGCGCCGGAGCTGTGGCGCTGGGCGGCTTGCTGAGCTTGGCGAAATCGGTGCCCATGCTGTGGCGATCGCTCGGCGGAATGTGGCGCCGCGGCGCGGCCGCCTCGTCGGGCCAGGTTGCACGCCGCGAGGACCGCGATCTCCCACCCAAGGTTGTGCTGATCGGTGTCATTGCCCTGATTGTGGCGATTGCGGTCCTGCCGGTGGTTCCGGTGGGCATCCTCGGCGCCGTTCTCATCGCTCTGTTCGGTTTCTTCTTTGTTGCTGTGACGTCGCGAATCGTCGGAATTATCGGCAATTCATCGTGTCCCGTCTCTGGGATGACCATCGCCACACTTTTGGTCTGCACCCTTGTCATGAGATGGGCGGGTTACGATGTGGCCACGGGGAAGGTCCCCGCCCTTCTGATCGGCGCGATCGTTTGCATCGCCATTTCCAACGCAGGCGACACGTCGCAGGATTTGAAAACAGGCTATCTCGTTGGAGCCACGCCCAGCCGCCAGCAAGTCGGCGAGCTGATCGGCGTTCTGAGCAGCGCGCTTTTTGTCGGGCTGACGATTTTCATCCTTCGCGGCCAGGGCATCGGAAGCGAGCGGCTGCCCGCGCCCCAGGCAACGCTGATGTCGCTGCTGATTCCCGGCCTGTTGGAAGGCAACTTGCCCTGGGACCTGGTTTTCGTTGGGGCCGCAGCCGCCGTCGTGGTCGAACTTCTCGGTATTTCGTCGCTCCCCTTCGCTATTGGTCTCTATCTTCCCATAACAACCTCGACGCCGATCATGGTCGGAGGCATTCTGCATTGGCTACTGGTTGAACGTCGAGACAAGCCAAGAAGCGGCGCGATGGAAGCGACAAATGGGACCTTATGCGCTTCGGGCCTGATCGCCGGCGATGCCCTAATGGGGGTACTCCTGGCGCTGGTAATCTACTGCGGCCAATCGCTTCCGCTCCTCAAGCAGGTCGTCCTTGGTCCATGGGCCACGTGGATCACATTCACGGCTCTCGTGGCGCTTCTGGCGCGTGTGGATTGGCGACGGAAAGACAATGGAGCGGTCGGAGGATAGGTACCGTTTGCGTGCATGGGAACGGGAACGTGCACGGGTGAAGTGACAGGCAAGATGCCTGTGCTACCGGGCGGCACGATGGCTGCGGCGCCAAAGGAGCGTGTCCACGAAGGCTTCCAGTTGCGTCGTCAGACGGAGGGGCGATGTGTTTTCGTCAATGTGAATGGTAAGCACCGGAATGCCATAATCGCGGCTGACGCGCACCAGAACGGCCGAGGCGACCGACTCGGGCATGCAACTGAACGGCAAAATGTGCACCACGCCATCATAGCCCTCGCGGGCGCTCAGGATCGTCTCGCCAACCGAAATATTACACTCCGCGCCAACATTGTAGCCCAAATATTCATAAGAAGCGCGCAAAACCTTTTCGCGGTGGCGGCGCAGTTCGCGATTCCAGCCCAGGCTTCGCGAAATATGGACGCTGAACCAGTTGCCGCGCGAGGTTTCGACGCTCATCTCGCCCAGGATTCGCTCGATGCCACAATTAATCCGGTGATCCATGACGGTGTAAAGTTCACCGACGATGGCCACACGCAAGGGCTGGCGATCACGATCCTGCTCGACCTGTGCAAGAACGGCCATCGCATTCTCCAGCGCCTCGGCAATCGAACGCGGATCATTCGCTTGGTCCACAATGGCCAGAGCGCGGTCGAAGGCGCGATGCGCTGAGCCGCGCACCACCTCACGGGCACGGATTTTTTGCAGCGCTCGCTCTAATGTCTCGCACGCCTCCATTTTTTTCCAGCCGACGCGCAGCGCGTACGGCAAGCGAAACATCTGGCGCCAGCTGACCTCATGCCGCAGACGATAGCCCTCCCAGTTGAGACGGTTCAGGTCTTCGAAATTCCACAACCCCGGGATGGTGACCCATCGGTAGTGAAATCCCATCTCCTTAAGCGTGATCTTCATCACGAGGTCGTAGAGACCCAGCCGACAGGGCGGGCCGCTGCCAAGCATGATGATCGTGTCGGCACCCCGTTCGAGCGCTTCGATGAAATTGCCCAAAATCATTCGATACGGCAGGCAAAGACCGTCGCCTGAGTTCCGACATCCCTTCTCGAGCGTTCGGCGCGAACTTTCGGGGGGAACGATGTAGTCGAACCCGCCGGCGACTGCAATCCCCTTGCAGAAGATTGCCATTGTGCCGAGATGAGGAAACGTCGCGATCATGACGGAAATGTGAGAGGGATTGCGTTTGTGCGCAAGTGTTTTCACCGGCAAGATGCCTATGCTACCATGATTTTGCTTGATGAAACGATCGGGCAAGAATGAGAAGAACTGCGGCTGCCCTCAGCCGGCGCTGAAAAACCGGCCTCGCAAGGCCAGTCACCAAGACACGCGGAGGCGTGGACTCCAAACCTTTTGGAGGAGCACACAGAGTGTTTCTGGAATTCTGGGGCGCGGCGCGATCCACAACCGGCTCTATGGATCTTCTGGGCATTGACGGCAAACGTCTCCTGCTCGACTGCGGCCTGTTTCAAGGAAGACGCGAAGAGACGTGGCGGCGCAATAAAGACTTCCCCTATCCGCCGATGGGCTTTGATTCGGTTGTTCTGTCGCACGCCCATATTGACCACAGCGGCAATTTGCCCAATCTGTCCAAACAGGGATTCAAGGGAAAGGTTTTCGCCACATCGGCCACCACCGACCTGTGCCAGGTGATGCTCCGCGATAGTGCCCATGTCCAGGAACGCGACATCGAATACGTCAACAAAGTCCATGCGCGACGCGGCGAGAAACCCTTCAAAACTCTCTACACGGTGGAAGATGTCGAGCGCGTTCTCGATCAGTTTGAAAGCAGAGACTACGGCGGTTCGTTCGCCGTGTTGCCTCAAGTGCGAAGCACTTTCCTCGATGCGGGACACATTCTTGGATCGGCGATCACGGTTCTCGAAGCCAGCGAGAACTCCGCTCAAACGCGCATTATCTTTTCGGGCGACCTGGGCCGACGAAATCTGCCCATTCTGCGCGATCCCCAGGTTCCCGACTGGGCCGACGTATTGATTCTCGAAAGCACATACGGCAACCGAAAGCACGACGACATCACCACCGCAGGCGAGCGGCTCCGACAGGTGATCGAGCGGGTCGTGACGCGGCAAGGCAAGATCATTGTGCCCGCCTTTTCGGTTGGGCGCTCGCAAGAGTTTGTCTATTGTCTCCATCGTCTGTTCAACGAGGGAAAACTACCGCGAATTCCGATTTACGTGGACAGCCCGTTGGCTATTGATGCGACGGAGGTCTTTCGTCGCCATCCCGAATGCTACGACGCCGAAATCCAAAAGATGCTCGAGACATCCAAAGACGCTTTCGGCTTCTCTGGATTGCGCTATATTCAGTCGGTCGAGGAATCCAAAGCCCTGAACAATCAACCGGGCCCATGTATCATTATTTCGGCATCGGGGATGTGTGAAGCCGGGCGTATTCTCCATCATCTCAAGAACAACATCGAGAATCCGGCCAACTGCGTTCTGGTCATTGGCTACATGGCCGAGAACACGCTGGGGCGAAAGATCGTTGAACGCAAGAGTGAGGTTCGGATTTTCGGCGAAACCTATCGGCTTCGAGCCGAAGTGGCGATTCTCAATGCGTTCAGTGCGCACGCCGATTCCGAGGGCCTTGCGGATTTCGCGCGGCGAATTGCCGCGGGCGGTCGGCTGCGAAAGACCTTCGTCGTCCACGGCGAGTCGGACCGCTCCACGCCTTTGATCGAGAGGCTGCAAAGCGAGCTGAGCGGCGTTGAGATTCACTATCCTGAGCGAGGCTCGCATTATGAACTGTAAGGGCAATTCCTGAATCGCCCTTGAGGAAGACGATGATCAACCGCCGAGACTTCTATTGGTCGTTGCTGATTTCGACAGGGACGATCCTTGCCCTGTTGGTTGCGACCGACGGTCCCTCGGTTCTTCGCCTGACAGAGTTCCTGCGAGGGTTCCGAGGACCAGGCACTGGGATCTGGGTCCCCGTTGTGCCTTATGTGCTGGCGGCCGCCAAGATAGTTCTTTTCCATGTCCTGTTGGGTCTTGCAATGGGGTTGATTCTATATGGTGTGGCAAAGGTATTCGTGTCGGAGCGTAGTCCGGATGGTGCATGGGTAGTTCCAAGGCGCCGCTATTATGGCGCCTTCATAGCAATGTTTCTTCTCGTCACAGCCTACCTCCATTTCCATGCCCTGTTGCTCTATCCGGCGCTGTATGATTCCTCGTGGCGATGGGCGGCGCTGGCCGGATCGCCTGGTGCTGTCACGGTTGTTGGTCTGCTGGGCAAGATCGCCGTGGTTCTTGTTGGCTTGCTCTTAGTCCAAAAGCGCCGTGCGGAACTTCAGGTGTGGGCTCGAAAACGAAGATGGGCAATTCTTCTTGTGGTGGTCATCGCAGGCGGCGTGGCAGGCGTGTGGTGGTGGAGTTCGCGACCGACGAGTGCGAACCGAGGCCCCAATATTATTCTGCTTGGTCTGGATTCCGTCCGACCCGACCATGTGGGGGCGCTTGGCTATCGCCGCAAGACGACTCCAAATCTCGATCAGTTCTTGCGCGACAGCGTTGTGTTTACCAACGCTTTCGTGCCGCTGGCCCGCACAGGCCCATCGTGGATCAGTGCCCTGACCGGCTGCTTTCCGCCCAAGAGTGGCCACCGTTGCGATCTGGCGCCCAAGGAGTCGCGCATACCACCCGTGGCCACTCTGGCGAGTCATCTCGAGGCGCTGGGCTACAGAGCGTCGTTTTTTACCGATAACACGAGCTTTGCGTGGATGGATCCCGAAATGGGATTCTCGCATATTTGCCAGCCGCGGCCGAACGTTGTTTGGTTTGGGCTGAGTTATTTCCCCCTTCATTTGCCGCTTTACTATTACGTGCTGAACAACCCTTTGGGTTTCTATTATGCACCGATGCTGCGTGCAAATCAGGCCTTCACGTCCATCTATGATGTGCGCTATTTTGCCCGCGCCGTCGAGCGACATCTCATCCAGATGACAGGCAAAGAGAAATTCTTTCTTGCAGCGCACACCTGCATTGGCCACGCCCCGTTTGCCGTCCGCTACCCCTACTCCACCTATTTTTCGCCGCCGCCGCCCACTCCCGCCAACCGCTTTGCGTTTCGCTGGCCTTTGGACACGCTGCTTTCGCAGAGAGAATTCGAACGACGAATGAGCGGCGAGGAGTGGCCACTTTTGTTTTCGCAGGAAATCAATCTTTACGATGCCCTGCTCCGCCAAACGGACGACTGGCTGGGCGCTGTTTTGGGCTCCATCCGTCGGCTGGGTCTCTACGACAATTCGCTAATCGTCGTTTTTGCCGATCACGGCGAGGACCTCTTTCGCGACGATCATCCCTATCCCTACCTTACCTCAAACCATGGCTTTCACGTGTGGGGCGATGACAGCTATCGGGTCGTGCTGGCGATCAAGCTGCCCAACTCGAAGAATGCCGGCCGACACGTGCCATGGCTGGTCCGCTCGATTGATATTGCTCCAACCGTGCTCGACGCCCTGGGTCTGCCACCGCTTCCCGAGGCCGAGGGAATATCGCTCGTCCCGCAAATTGAGGACCCCTCACGTGATCCTCGCCTTTTCAATTACTGCGAAGCAGGGCTGAGTTTGAATTGGTGGTTTATCAAGGGCCATCGTCTCTATCCGTTTGAACACTGGGCGCTTTTCCAGTATGTCGAGCCCGGGTCGCTTCGAATCTACCGCAAGCAGGAATACATGGCGGGTTTCGTCATGGCCAAGGATCGTGCGTTGAGAGACAGCCGCTGGAAAATCATTGCCTATCCCATGCAAGGCGACGGACCGCTGCCGTTCAAGACAACTCTGCATGATGTCGAGCGCGATCCGACGAACTTCACCGATCTGTCCACTTCGGAGCCGGTGGTTTTGACCGAGATGCGCGCACGCCTGGCCCCCTTTATTGACGCCGATGCCCGACAGTATGGCTTTCAGTGGCGCTGGCTCGACGAGGCCACTTCAGGGACAGAGGCGGGAGGCAAGAAGTGAGAGACATCATGCCGCGCTGGGACACCCAGAAACGGATGAAAAGTTTATAGTTCCCACTTCAGTGGGGGATTTTTTCTTGTCGGGCCCACTAAAATGGGAACTACAAACCGATTTTCCTACGAGCGAAAAACAAATATCCATGTCACGCGGGAGACAATAGGGGGCATGCATCATCCGGCACATTGGGGAGCACTGGTACAGGAACGCGGTGCGACGTGATTTTTGCCGTTGAAACCGGTTCGGCCCCTCGACAGAATTGAACAAGAAGGCGAAGGGTTCGCACAGGAGGTTCTTCGGCGCGGGCTTGCCTGCCAGACCTTGGCCGGCCGTTCGAGCGGTGAATGTCTAGCTATGGCTGAATTGTCCGAGTATCCAAAAAGTGACGACATGTTGCCGGCGCATTCGCTTCGGCTCCGCAACCAGGAACGCGTCGAGCTGATCATGTCGTTCTACCGGGGACTCAAGCTGTTCCGTGATCTGTCGCAAAAATCCCATGCGGTGGTCCGGGGTTTCCGCTTCGAGGACATAGATCGCCTGATCGAGACACATCTGCGGCAAGTCAAGGACAGCTGTCACCGGTTGTTTCGGGAAAGCAAGCGCAGCGAGGCGGATCGTCTGCTCCAGGCGGTTTTTGATATGTATTTTGGTGCTCTTTTCCACATCCTTCTGAAGGCCAAGGAGAATCTTCGTCTTCGCGAGAACTACAACCTCCAGCGTCTCGAGTCGCTGTTGAACGGTTTGCATGCCACCCGGCAAATGTCCGACCTGCCCAGTGGCGTAAGCAAGTTGTTCAATCGTCTCGCCGAGGAGTTCGAGCGCGATTCCGGCGAGCTTCAGGATGAAATGACGGGCGCTCGGTTCATGTTTAGCCAGCTCGAAAAAATCTTCAACTGCGTCATCCAAGTCTATCAGGACAATGTCACGATCATCCGCAGCCTCTATTGCCAGAAGGATTTTTTCGCGCAGCTTTTCCCGGCTCAGGGAATTGACCGTCTTTTCGCTCGGATTTATCCCAAGAATGGCCCCACCGAGGCTTATTTTCTTCTGGGGTTTGATTTCTTGCGGTCCGGTCACGTCGGTCAGGCGCAGGAAACCTTTGAGCTGGCGATCAAGACGGCTCGGCAGCGTCGTATGCTTCCCGCACGTCTGCGGCAGCTATACCATCGCTACCGCGAACAGACACTGGCCGCCGTGAGCGGGCCGGGCGACACCGCCTTGGCTTTCCAATTGCGATTGCGTGAATGCGAAGCGCAACCTCCGCTGCGCTCGTTGATCGGCGAGCAGGCAGTCTCCATCCCCGCTGCCAAGGGCGATTGGCGACAGGCGTGACAAACGCGACACCGCGACGTCGGGCACGTGTTCGGGCTGTTGTTAGGAAACAGGCAGGCGAATTTCGAAAACGGTTCCCTGGCCCATCTGGCTCGAAGCTTTGATGGTCCCGCCAAGGTCTTCGACGATCCCCTTCGAGATATAGAGTCCCAACCCCGATCCACCGGCGCCCTGGGTCGTCGAAAAGAACGGCTCAAAGATGCGCTCCAGATAGTCCGGCTCGATGCCGGGACCGGTGTCGGCGATTCGGACAACCACCCACTTGTCGTTGCGGTCCGTACCGAGCGTCAGTCGGCCGCTTCCCCTCATCGCCTGGTAGGCATTCAGAATGATATTGGAGAAGACCTGGATCAGTCGGTAGGGGAAAGCAAGGACCGGAGGCAACTGGTGGGTGAAATTGGTCTGGACTTCGACCCCGCCACGCTCATAGCGAACCAGAGCACAGGCGCGCTCGATCAGTTCGTTGATGTTCACGAATTCTTGTCCGGCCTGATCGCCCCGGATGAACCGTTCGATATTGAGCTCGCGCAGGATGCTGAAAAACAACTCCACATGGCGACGGATGCCGCTCAACCGCTCGCGCGTTCGCGCGGCCTCGAGCGGCGACGTCTCGATCTCTTCGAGATCCATGCGGATATTCAGAAGCGGCTTTCGAATGTCGTGGAAGATGTTGGCCGACAGTTGTCCGGCGAGCGAGAGCCGTTCGAGTTCCACTAGCTCCCGTTTCTTTTCCTCCAATTCGACCGTCGTTCGCGTCAGAGCCACTTCCTGGACCCGAACTCTGCGCACGACCAGCGCCAAAACCAAAACAAGCAGAACGCCAAGGGAACCAATCGCGCCGCGCACCAGGTTGAGCCGCGAGTTGTCAAAGTCGAAATAGATCGCCCCATACTCGATGCCGTTGTGCTCGAGGACGTGGCGATCGAGGCCTCCCAGTCGTTTGTGCCAGTCGGGATAGATCGCCGAATAGAAAGCAGGTAGAACGACTTTTTCGCCACGGCCGGCAACGATCTTCGACACAAAGATCTCGCGAACATAAGCGCTGTTCTGGACGAGAGTTTGGTTGAGGCGTTCGATCGCGGCAAATCGCAACGTGGCAATGTCGTCGGGCAAGCCCAACACCGCGGGCGAGAAAAGACTTTTCACGGTGGCGATGGTGTCGGCGCGCTCGCGATCGAACCGGCCCTTGAGCCAAAGCAACATGCCCAGAGCGAAGACAGCGAAGAGCGCCGTGACGGCGAAGAGGACGAGATTGGTTCTATCAACGCGCCTCAAGAGCGTCTATCTCCTCGGTGTTTTTCTCGAATTCGGCCCAGGCATCTTTGAGTTTGCCGAAAGCGCCGTCGTCGCTGTCTTCGAGGCGAATCTGTCCGGGGCGGTTGGTGCGGAAGAACTCTGCCAGTGTCTCTTGGATCTGACGGCCTAAGTCAGAATTGGCCGGACCGAAGCGACGGCGAAAAACGACCGGATCGGTCGGCGCTCCGGGGGTCGTCAGCAGAACGTCGAGAATCTCGTTGGCCGGGATGGCGATCTTGTACTTCTCCAGGACGGCCTCGATCATGCCTTGCTCGCAAACGCCCATTCCGACCACATCGCTGAGGACCATTTTGACCACCTCTTCGGAGGAGCCACAAAAGATTGGGCGGTTGGGCAACGCGCGGATGCCCGATTTGAATAACTCGTTGCAGGGGTAAATGTAACCGGCTGCACTGTAGGGACTGAGCAATGCCACCGGCGACGAGGCGAAATCGCGAGCAATCAGCCGGAGGGGAACTCTTTCATCCGCAGAACGCGCACGGTGGAAAAGAGGATGGCGCGAATTGACAAACACCACACCCGAGTGAAGGATATACTGCCCCGTTCCGCGGTCATTCGGCCCTTTCAGTTGGAAGACCACTACGTAGTCGCCCAACTGGCGAACGTAGGCCAGGGCCGGACAGAACACGCAGTCCAGTCCGGGAGGAACCTCCATGCGGCGGACGAGATCGTTGAATCCTTCCGCCGATACCATCCCAATGCCGCTATAACCTTCGCGGGTGAGGATGCTGCGCAGCCGGGGATCGTTTTCGAGGAATCGTTGGAGGCGCCGAAACCAATCTTCCGTCAGCCCCTCCGATGCTTCCGAGCGCATGTGTCCGATCAAGAAAAGTCGGCCTGGTGAGGTCAACTCGGCTGATCCAATAGGAGGAATCTGCTGGGGAATCCGCTCAGGCGCCGGAACGACATCGCTCGCCAATAAGAACAGGGTTGCTACGGTGGCCAAGCTAAGAGCGATAGGGGAAATTACGGGTCGGAAGGCGTTGCCGAAATGCATGATCTTTGGACCTCTTCGCACCGCCGCAACCAATCCGCCGGTCGCCGTCATCAAAAAGCAATCGTCACGTTGCGCTTCGATCTCTTTCAACAGGAATTTTCGATGGGTTTTTTGCGCGCCTAACCGCCGAAAGGGGAAGTTTTTCACTTGACGCTTAACGCGCCCTTTGTTTTGAACGACCAAATCGCCGCTTCCAGGGTGCCGTAGATCATGGATTTGAACGCCCTCGTGCAGTTGTGCATCAAGCAGAAAGCCTCGGACATTCACCTGGGGGAAGGACAACCGCCCTACCTTCGCATTGACGGTATGCTCCGTCCCGTCGCTCACCCGCCACTCGATCACGAGACCATGCGCGCCATCTTCCGTACCATTGGCGGCAACGAGCGGAACGAACAGATCCTCCAGGAGCGCCGTGGAGTGGATTTTGCCCACCAGCCACTGCCCGAGGTGCGCTATCGCGTCGTCGCCTACTATGAGCGCGAACGTTTGCATATCACGATGCGAACAATTTCGATCCAGATTCCCACGATCGAGGAACTCGAACTGCCCGAGGTGATTCACACCATCGCCGAGTTTCCCCGCGGATTGGTCCTGACCACCGGCATGACCGGCAGCGGCAAGTCCACCACCCAGGCAGCCATACTCGATTACATCAATCGCACACACGCGCGGTGCATCATCACCATCGAGGATCCGATCGAATACGTTCACGAGAACAAGAAATCCACGATCAGTCAGAGGGAAGTGGGCCGAGACGTGACAGATTTCACGACCGGTCTGGTGCAGGCGATGCGCCAGGACCCCGACGTTATCCAGATCGGCGAAATGCGCGACCCGGAGACCATGAAGGTGGCGCTCCATGCGGCCGAGACCGGTCACGTGGTTCTCAGTACGTTGCATACGACAAATGCGACCCATACGATTGAGCGAATTATCGCCAATTTCCCGGAGACGGAACACGACCTGATTCGCGACATGCTGGCCACCAATTTGCGCGCGGCGATTGGCCAAAGGCTCCTTCGACGCGCGGAGGGTAAAGGCCGTATCGCCGCCCTCGAGATCATGGTTTGCAACAGCTCGGTGCAGAAAATGATCCGCGAGAACCGCATCTTCGAGGTGGGCGCCGTCATCAAGGGCCGTGAAATGGGGATGCAGACATACGATCAGGCCCTCGCCGATTTGGTCAATGCCAAGAAGGTTGCTTTCGAAGAAGCACTCACCGAATGCGACGATGAGTTCGCCTTCAAGCGGGCAGTGAAGGGCGTCAGCGCAACCGGCGACAAGGGCGGCATTATCGCAGGGTTCTGAGTGGGGCGGGTTGGCAACCCGTCCCACATGGGAGAAGGGCTATGAAGGGTCGGCTGAAAACAGGAATCGTGGGGCTGGATGCCCTTCTGGACGGTGGTTCTCTCTATCATAATGCCATCCTGCTCAAAGGACCGCCCGGCTCGGGCAAGACGACCGTGGGCTTTCAGATCATCCGCAACGGGATCGTCGAGTTTGGCGAGCCGGGCTTGGTGGTTTCGTTCGACCAATTCCCCCAACAGTTTCGCCGCGACATGGAGAGTTTCGGTTGGCGAATTGACGAACTGATCGCCGCCGGCAAACTGGAAACCCTGTTTGTTTCGCCCGAGGATTTGGCGCCGATTGCCGCCCATCTCGAAAGCATGGTCGTTGGCCGGATTCAGGAAGCCATGGAACGGATCGGCGCGATTCGTGTCCTGGTGGACAGCGTCAGCCACTTCAAGCGCGCTTCCAACGACCCAATGGTTCAGCGCGCTCTCCTCATGGGCTTCATCAACCAACTCAAGACGATGGGTATGACGCCGATTCTCACCGCGGAGCTCACCAATCGGGCCGATGACCTGATTGATTTCGAGGAATATGTGGTGGATTGTGTGTTGATTCTGGACTTGCTCTTGCGGCCCGGCCATCCGCTTCCCGAACGAACGATGGAGGTGCGAAAGGCACGCGGACAGAATCACATTGGCGGCAAACACCCGTTCAAGTTCACTTCTCACGGGATCGAGGTTTTTCCCCACCGCATGCCCCAGCCGCTGGGGCTTGGAGACCTTGGCGACCGCCCGCTTGGCCATGTCTCGAGCGGAATCGCCGGCCTCGACCGCATACTCCAGGGTGGCTTCACGGCGGGAGTCCCGTCGCTGGTCGCGGGAGTGTCCGGTACTTACAAGACCACTGTCCTGTCCCATTTCCTCGCGTCAGGTGCGGCGGCAGGCGAGCCGGGATTGCTCATCTCCTTCGAGGAGCCGCCGCCCTATTTGCTCCAGGTCATGCGCCAACGGGGGATCGAACTGGACACGGCGGTTCGGGAAGGGCGTGTTACTTTGTGGCATCGGGTTGCGAAGACCTGCCCGCTCGATGAGCTGTTTTATCAGTTGGAAAACGAAATCAAGTCGCGTGGCATCAGGCGAATCGGCATAGACAGCCTCAACGACTTCGAGCGGTGCGTTCCGGAACCCACGCGCTCCAAAGACTACCTGATCTTGTTCAACGACCTGATGACGCGCCGGGGAGTGAGCGCGCTTTGGACGCAGAAGATAGATCGTCTGACCGACCGCTCGCCAATCGGCGACATCCGCTATCTATCCCAATTCGACACGGTTGTTTTCCTGGGGCAGGTTGAAATCGAAAGCGAATTGCGCAAGGTCGTGTCCATTCTCAAGGGGCGCGGGGCGAAGTGTGAGGGTGATTTGCGAGCGATCGAATGTGGCCCGTCGGGCCTGGTAGTGTCCGAGAAGTTTCATGGGTTGGCGGGAATCCTCGAAGGCTCGCCGCGTGGACAGTATAAGAAAACGATCGAGGAATTGCTCCAGCCGGTCATTTCGGCGCGCGATTTCCTCAAAATGGCCCGGCGCGACGATGTGTCGGCCGAACAACGTCGCCTTCTCTGGGATAACATTGACACGCTTCTCGGCGATCTTGACACCCGATTGCGCGAGCAGTTTGGCATCGAGTCGGACAACGAATGAAGAGGAAACCGAGCGGGAACGGCCATGACCATCTCCGGGGAGGCAAGGAACTATGGGCGCAAAAGTGCTGGTGGTAGAAGATAACGAGAGTATCCGCTCGATTGTCCGCATGGTCCTCGAAATGGGCCAGTATGAGGTCGTCGAGGCCAGCGATGGGAAACAGGCCCTCGACTGTCTCGAACGACATGCCGATTGTGCTCTTGTGATCAGCGATCTGGCCATGCCCGTGATGGATGGCTATGAACTTCTGGACCACATTCGCAACGTGATGGGTCGGCGCGACCTTCCCGTCTTCGTCCTCACAGCCGAAAAGGAGGCCTCCGCTGTTCTCGAGCACCCCGCCACGCGGCTCATTCGCAAGCCCTTCTCGCCGATCGAACTGCTCGAAGCCGTTCGCCAGGCGGTTGCCTCCCGTGGCGGCTGACCGCACCGGCGGGAATGGTGAGATGAATCGGAACAGGAGCGAAAAGTCGCCCAGCCAAGAGGATCTGTATCGCTTGAGCGCCAAAAGCTGGGACGCCAAATTCCGCTCGGGCGAACACTACGCCACTGACCGGCCATTTGCCGGATTGGTTTCCGTCCTTGATGATCTTCGAGGACGGCGCCCGGCGCGAGTGGCGGACCTGGGTTGCGGTGACGGGCGCAATCTTGGACTTCTTGCCGGTCTCGCTCCAGGGGTGGTTGGCCTGGACTTTGCCGAACATGCTTTGCAAGAGGCCCGCCGGCGTCCGGACATCGCCCCGAGGACGGTCCGTTTTGTTCGAGGGGACATTGGTCGGCTGCCGCTGCGCAGCGAATCATTCGATGCGGCTGTGAGCGTTTGGACCATGAATCACGGCACGCACGAAAGCATAAAGGATTACGTCGCGGAGGCGGGGCGAATTCTGCGGCCGGGCGGTGTAGTGTTTGCCTGTGTTACGGCGTGGAGTTTGGTTCTGGCCGTTGTTTTGCGTTTTGTTGGTCGCCGAATTCCCGACCTCAGTCCCGATGGCCATTCGTATTTACTTCATTTTCGCAGCGAGCAGGGAATTCATCACTTTTTCACCCGCCGCGAAATGCACTGTTATTTCCGCGAATGGCGGATCGTCCGACTATGGCGTCGCCGCTATCGCGCCGAAGCCCCGATCCGAATTCCATTTTGGAACATCCTCGCCGAAAAACGTTGAAATGCGGCATGGGCATCCTGCCCAGGATTGCAGATTTCGGGGTTAGCCCGTGCACGTGCCATGCAGCCATAGTTCTCACGGGCAGGGATGCCCGTGCCACGGTCAGCGAAGGATTCCCAGCGTCATCAGGCCGTGGAGAATCACGCACGTATAAAGGCCCGCCAGGAGGTCGTCGGCCACAATCCCCCAACCTCCCGGTAGGACCTGCGATTGGCGAATTGGCGGCGGTTTGACGACATCGAAGAAACGATACAAAAAGAATACGACCGCGACCTGAGGCCAACGGAATGGCAGGAAGGCCATGGCGACAAGAAACCCGACGATTTCGTCTATGACGATTTTGTGGCTGTCCTTTTCCCCGTAAGTCCGCTCCGCGACATCAGCCGACCAAACAGCCAAGGCGGCCAGAGCAACAACCAGTCCCGCAAAAATGCCCCCCGCCGGGAGGCTCGCCATGTTGAGCTGACGAAACGGATAGAGCAAGACAATGGCCAGAAGTGACGCGAAAGTTCCCGATGCAATAGGAAGATAGCCACTGAAAAGCCCCGAGCTTATCAGAAGCACAGCGCGGCGAGACGGAGAATATTCCGAGAATTGCTTCACAGATCGAATTCGCGCAAGGTGATGACTTGGTTTCGATTGGGTCCGACCGAGACGGCAGCAATTGGAACGCCGCTCAGCGCTTCGAGGCGTTCCAGGTAGTGACGAGCAGCGCGCGGCAAGTCCTCGACTTTGGTTGCACCGGCCAGCGAGGTCTGCCAGCCTGGAACGGTCTCATATTGCGGTTCAACCTTGTCCTCGCAGCCAAGTCCAAACGGGAATAGATCCCACCGCTTTCCATTCCAAAGATAGGAATGGCAAATCCGGATCGTTTCAAGCGTGTCCAGAACGTCTATCTTGGTGATGAACAATTGCTTGACGCCGGAGATTTGGACCGCGCGTCGGACAACCACGGCGTCGAACCAACCGCACCGGCGGGGCCGTCCTGTCGTCGCACCAAACTCGTTTCCCAGATCCCGAACTCTGGCGCTCATGGCCTCGTCGAACTCGGTTGGGAACGGCCCCGACCCCACGCGCGTGGTATAGGCCTTCGCGACACCGTAAACGTGGGTGATCCTGGTCGGTGGGAGGCCGAGTCCCGTCGAGACCCCGCCCGTCGAGGGGTTGGACGAGGTGACATATGGATACGTGCCAAAATCCACATCGAGCATGAGGCCCTGGGCACCCTCACATAGAATGCGCTTGCCCGCCGCCGCGGCCTCATTGATGAACGTCACTCCATCCAAGACGAATGGTTTCACGATCCTGACGCTCTCTTCGAGCATGGCGAAGAGCCGCTCGGGCGTCATTACGGCGCTGGGGTCGTAGAGACCCAATAAGCCATTATAATGGACCAGGTTTCGCTCGGCCAATTCGTTCCAACTTTCGCGGCGCAGGAGATCTATCATTCGAATGCCGTATCGGGCGATTTTGTCCGCATAGGCGTTACCGATTCCCCGTCCGGTTGTGCCAATCTTACCTTTGCCGCGCGCTTGCTCCTGAAAAACATCGAGTTGACGATGGAAGGGAAGAATGACGTGGGCATTTTGGCTGATGAACAGGCGCCCCTCGACCGAAACGCCGAGTTTTGCCAATGTTTCCAGCTCATCGCGAAGCGTTTCGGGGCTAACAACGACGCCGTTCCCAATCAAACAGATAGTTTGGGGCCGCAGAATTCCCGACGGGATGAGGTGGAAGATGATTTGCCGACCGTCAATCTTGACGGTATGCCCCGCGTTTGGCCCACCCTGGTAGCGAGCCACAACGTCCACGCGGTCGGCCAGCCAGTCCACCAACTTGCCTTTCCCCTCGTCGCCCCACTGGCAACCCAAGACCACAGAGACCGACACTGGGCGAATCCTCCTGCCCGACATAATAAACCCCGGAGACAACCTCCGGGTGGAACCTCAAGGCCAAACGGGTAAGCTCCAATACGGAAAGGCGACTCGCACTGCAAGTGAAATCGTTCCCCTTTGGACCCGCCTCCGGCGGGCAATGTATTCTTCTCTCCTACACTGATTCATGCCAGCGCCTTTCCTGTTGATTTCCATCCTCTCCCGGAGCATTCTACTACCAGATCGTCTCGGGCTTCCTTTTCTCGTTTAGCTCTATGGAAAGATGAACGCCCCTGACGCGAATCTTTTCGGAGGGAGGAAAAAAGTATGGAACCGGCACTGGCGGTAATCTTCTGGCTTGGCCAGGCATGTTTTGTCATCCAGGCGGGCGATGTGACGATCGTGACGGATCCCTTCGACGCCAAAGTGGGCTACGAAGTGCCGCGCCTCGAAGCCATTGACATTGTGACCGTCAGCCACGAGCACTTCGATCACAACAACATTGCCATGGCCGCCGGCACGCCGCTTGTCCTTCGGGGCCTGGCGAAACGCGGCGCCGACTTCAACAAAGTGGACGAACGGGCCAAGAGCGTGCGCGTCTATTCGGTCAACTCCTATCACGATGAGGCCGGCGGGACCAAGCGCGGCAAGAACGCGATCTTCGTTTTTGAGATTTTGTCCACCAGTCCGCCGCTGCGGGTGGTCCACATGGGCGATTTCGGCGAAAGGCAGCTCGGTGCCGAGCGCATCAAGGCGATCGGGCCGGTGGATGTCCTGATGTTGCCGGTCGGCGGCTATTTCACGATCGGGCCGTCGGAGGCCAATCAGGTTTTGGCAGACCTACAGCCAAAGATCGTTGTCCCGATGCACTGGAAAACGGCCAAGACCGACCTTCCGATCCAGAATGTTGCACCGTTTCTGCAAGGCAAAAAGCATGTCATCCGAGAGGGAGCGGTCTCGGGCAATCGGCTTGTTGTGACAGCCAGCTTGCTCAAGCAGGCCAAAGAGGCTGGCGAACCATTGATTGTGCCGCTGGAGTTCGGTCCGCCACCGCTCCCACGCGCCAAGGGCAACTGAGTGGAGAACGGAGGGAGCGAAAAGTAAAGGTTCGTCATTTCGGACTTGCTATAGGATTGGCCCGGTAGTATCAACATGTGCATCGGAACGGAATCCGCTGCACCCGTGATTCCAAAGCTAGGACGGCTCACATCTTTTAATGGAAGGAGACGAAACAATGTTGGGCCGGTCTTTGTTTGCTTGGCGGGAGGAAAAACAGGAAGTGGCTGAAACAGAAGAGGGATACCAGCCATACAAGCGGTACGTGGAGAAGCAGCTGCTTCCCGTTGCCATTCTCACAGCCAACCATCGTATCGAGGGCATGATGCATATCACGTATCACCACCGTGCTCTCGATGTGCTCAATGGGCCTGAGAGTTTTGTTCCTGTGACGTCGGCACGAATTTATAACGTCGCAACGAACGAGCTGGTTACCGAGGTGGCTTTTGTCGCGATCACCAAGCGGCAGATTGTCCTTGTTTATGAAACTGGTGAGATTTTGCCTTCGCCGCAAAAGAGCCGCGATGAAAACGCCCCAGGATCCGAGGCATCGTCTGATCATGGGGGCGAAGTCACTGAGGCATCGAGCGCTTCGCCGCCGACGTCATGACACGCCATGATGGATGATCACGCGCGGTCGGTTCGAGGAATGTTCACCTCCATCGCGCGGCGTTACGACCTGCTTAATCATCTGCTCAGTCTGAATCTCGACCGGCGATGGCGGCAGAGAGCGGCACACGAGGCGTTCGATGGCCGACCGCGCTCGCGCGTGCTCGACCTGTGTGCCGGGACGGGCGACTTGGCGCTCGAACTTGCCCGGCGCTTCGGGGACGCACGCATCGTGGCGCTGGACTTCCTCGAACCGATGCTCGAACGTGGACGCGCTAAATCTCGCCGCGCAGGCATGGCAAATCGAATTTACCCGGTTTGTGGCGATGCGCTGCATTTGCCTTTTCGCGACCATTCGTTCGAGGTGCTGACCGTTGCCTTCGGCTTGCGCAATCTCTTCCCGATCGAAAAATCGCTGGCCGAGATGGCGCGGGTGATCCAGCCCGGCGGGCAGATCGTGATTCTCGAATTCGCATTGCCGGCGCAGCGATTTTGGCGATGGCTTTACGGTCTCTACTTTTTCCGCATCCTGCCGAAAATCGGCAAATGGATCTCGGGCACATCGGCATACAGCTACCTGGCGGCCTCGGTCGCTCTTTTCCCCCAGCCCGAACGGCTTTGTGAGATGCTCGGTAAACGTGGATTTGCGGATGTCCAATGGCACCCATTGACGGGCGGGACCGTCGCTCTTTACACCGCGAGGGTGGCACGATGAGCGAACGCGACGTGATCATTGGCGTGACGGGAGCAAGTGGCGTTGTTTATGCGAAAGCGCTCGTTGCCGAGTTGCTTTCGCAACGCCTCACGGTCCATTTGATCCCGACCGCCCATGCCGCAGTGGTTTGGCGCGATGAGTTGGGCGAGCCACCTGGTGTCACAAGCGCAGAGAGTGGTGCGGCGCCTGTGCCCGCCTCACAGGATTGGATCGCACGACTGGAAGTTTCGCCCGGTGATGCAGATCGTCTTGTTGTCTATGACGACCGCGACATTGAGGCGGCTCCAGCGAGCGGAACCTTTCGGGCGCGCGCGATGGTTGTTGTGCCATGCTCAATGAACACGCTGGCGAAAATCGCCCATGGACTAGCGGACACGCTTTCAACGCGAGCGGCCGGCGTGTGTTTGAAAGAAAGGCGACCGCTCGTCCTCGTGCCGCGCGAGACGCCGCTTTCGCTGATTGACCTTCGCAACCAGGTCGCTGCCGCTGAAGCCGGGGCCGTCGTCCTTCCCGCCATGCCTGGTTTCTACAACGGCCCGGCCAGCATCGGCGACCTGGTTCACTTCATCGTCTCCAAAATCTGCGACCAGCTTGGTCTCGGCTGCTCGCAACCTATTCGCTACGGCGGTGGCGGGGGTGCACCAACCGGAGGCTGAGAAATGTGGCGCAGATTGACAATCTGCCCCCACTCCTTTGCGAGTCCCTCGATCCAGGCCGGTTAAAGAAAGCGATTGCAACGGCGCAGAGGGGAGGCCTATTCTAGCGATAGGTTTCGAAGTTCAGCAGGAAGTGTTCCATGCAGGTTTCTGTCAGCCAGATTCTCTCGGTCCTGTTTTTCCCGCCGCGCGACATTCCGAACAAGGCGACGTTTGTCAGCCATTTTCTCGACTATATCAAGGTCTTCGATGCCGATCCGATGATTCTGCCCATCAGCAATGCCCCGCCTCCGGTGCCACGGATTGTGCTGAAGAGCCGCGACGAGCGCCATGTCTGCGAGGTTGCACTGGACCGGTTGAGCTTCGCTTACAATGACGCACGCAGCCAAAAACGCGCACTCGACGCCCTGTATCCCGAATATCGCGAGATTCTTCATCACGTTGTCCTGGCAACCCTGGCCGGAATCGGCAGTCCCATCGTAAGGCTGGGATTCGTGACGCGCTTGCTCGTCGAGATCGGCGAAAGCGCCAATGAGTGGTTGCGAAAAGCGTATCTTCAACCGGATCGGATAGCCGCCGCCTATGAAACCCATTTGCACCTGTTGCACCGATTCGAGATGGAATCGTTCCGCGTTAATCGCTGGATCAAAATCGGAACACTTCGCGACCCGAACGATCCCACTCTCGATCCTGCCGCAATGGTCGAGATTGATATCAACACGTTCCCTGAGGAAGGTGCCCGATTCGACCGCTCATCCATCCTCGCTTTCTACCTCGAAAGCTTCGACCGCGCCGAAAAAGACCTCAAAACCTATGTGCTGGATGTTTTTGCTGAAGAATGAGAGCGCAAGGCTGAAGTCAGAAGGATGAAGGATGAAATGAGCGCAGAGGGATACGAGAAATCAGGGATCTGAAAGAGAGAACGAAGGAATTTGCGCTGCGAATCATCCGGCTCCATTGCGCCTTCCGCCTTCAGACTTGATCTTCAATCGAACATTTCGCTGACCGAGCGGTGGGTATGGATGCGGCTGATCGCTTCGGCGATCAGAGGTGCGACCGAACAGACAACCAGATTGGTCAGAGGAGCCGGATTGTTCTGCGGGATCGTGTTGGTCACGATGATCTTCTCGATGGGCGCCTCGGCGAGCCGATGACGGGCGCCGCCCGAAAAGACCGCGTGAGTGCAGCAGGCAAAAACGTGCTGAGCACCGTATTCCACGACCGCTTTGGCGGCGTTGCAGATTGTCCCGGCCGTATCAATCATGTCGTCGAAAATGAAAACCGTCCGGTCGTTCACATCGCCAATGACGTGAAGGACCTCGGAGACATTGGCGGCAGGGCGGCGTTTGTCCACTATGGCGAGCGGAAGACCGAGGTGCTCGGCGAAATTGCGTGCTCGCTTGACACGCCCCACGTCGGCCGAGACCACTACCGTATTCTCAATCCCGACGTTCTTCTTGATCCATTCTACGAGGATTGCCTGGGCAAGGAGATGATCCACGGGAATATCGAAGAAGCCCTGAATCTGGCCGGCATGTAGGTCCACCGCAATCACTCGATCGGCGCCTGCCGTTGTGATCAGGTTGGCCACGAGCTTGGCCGAAAGCGACACCCGGCCCTCTTCCTTGCGGTCCTGTCGCCCGTATCCATAGTAAGGGATGACCGCATTGATGTGGTCGGCCGACGCGCGTCGGCAGGCATCTATGAAAAAAAGCAGCTCGACGAGATGTTCGTTGACCGGTGTGCAGGTCGGTTGAATGATAAACACATCGGCGCCGCGAACGTTGCAGTTGATCTTGACGCGCGTCTCGCCGTCGCTGAATCGGGCCGTATCGCACGGCCCCAGAGCGACACCCAGAATGTTGCATATCTCCCGGGCAAGCGCCGGATTTGCCGATCCCGAAAAAACAGTGAGTTCCCCTCTCAACAGGCCACTCCTCGAAACAGCCTCACGCGCACCATGATACGTCCGGCGGGACCGCTTTGGCCGCAATGCGCAGTGGTGGCTGGGGAGGTAGGATTCGAACCTACGAATGTCGGCTCCAAAGGCCGATGCCTTACCACTTGGCTACTCCCCAGAGGCCTCCGTCGCAAAGAGTTCATTCTCTCGTTTCCTTGCATCTCGAAGGCATAAACATTTCTCTCTCCCTGCGTCAACCTGTCAAGCTGAGAGACAAAGAAAAGGGCCCATCTTGAGATTGTTGAAACCGCTCTCGCCTTTGTCGCGGGGCAATTCATGAATTGCCCCTATAGGAAACGGACAAGATAACAAGGGATCGGGCAGTAGGGGTAGTTCATGAACTGGCCACGCAACGATCTCAAGACGCGCTCAAAAGAATATAGGTTCAAGCCGGATGAACCGCGTCGAGATCTTATGGCTTGGGGGAAATCGGCACCGGAATGACTTTCTCGCCGCCTACCAGGGGCAGACGTTGAATGCGAGGCTCAATGACCGGCTCGCGGAACAAAACAGGGAGGAACGAACGGTTGCCCATGGCGCTCGTTACCTCGATGTCAAACAACTTCTCTTTCATCGTGCCATCGCTTTCTGCGCGGAAGAATGACCAGCGTCGAGCCAAGGGGATGCCATTGAGTGGAGTATGATTCTCCCAGGTGATCCAGCGATAGTTGGGGGGGGGGTCAAAGCCCGAACCTTTGCCAGTCGAAACAAAAAAGCACCGCTCGAGGACCGATGTGGGGCGCCGAAACCACAGCGTCATCATGTCTGCCCGCCAGGGGTAGGACCCGCCTTGAAAACCAACCGTCACGGCGTCGAACACTTGCCCGCCCCAGTTTTTCGTTTCCACGCCACGGACCACCACGCCGCGATCCTTGAGGTAGAACGGAAGCGACAGAAAAAAACTCATGGTGGCGGCGGTGTAATGGGCCCGTTCCACGATAGAAGGGCTTTGGTCGGGTTGTCCGCGTACCATAGCCCATGGACCTTTGTCGCCGAGAGCAAGCACCTGATCTATTTTCGAATAATGGATGCGAATCTGAGGCGCAGGGGTGGTGGCCATCTGGACCAGTGCCGGGTCTTCGATCACGCGCGTGCCCTCGTAAGTTTTCCAGACCATTTCGAGCTCAAGCCCCTCGGTCGCCCTCCAGTTGCGCATCCCCCCATAAGTCGAAATGGCCGCGTTGATGACACGACGGGCCGGAGGCGAGGAAAAAAAGCCGGACGAAGGCTGATTGAAGGAGCCTGCGGCAAGCGAGACGGGTTCGCGGCGAGACAAAGGAAGCCATCGCCCAAGGCGACAAGCCATCCCGCAGACCGCCATCATCGCAACGGCCAACGCCCCACCAAGGCAAATGTACCGTTGCACCTGGGATTGTTTTCTCAATTTCATGTTCGTCCGAAGCGAGATGGGCCTTGTGCTTCTACGACTGGCGGTTCAGGATCTTTTCCCCGAAATGGGACGGATGGGGCGTGGCGGCCGCCACGCCCCATCCGGGAATTCCTACTCGGGCATCGAGATGGCCTCGTTGGGACAAGTATCCACGCACACTGCGCAGTCCGTGCATTCGTCCTCGTTCACGACAGCCTTGGGTTCATCGTTCATACTAATTGCGCTCAGTGGACAGGTGTCCACGCAATCGCCGCAGCCCGTGCATTTTTCCAGGTCAATGATAGCGGCCATCCAGCGAGATCCTCCTTAAAACAAGTTCTGTTGTCGTTACTCAAAAGAGCAACGGGGGCATCGTTGGACGGCCGTTTTTGGAGAATCAAGAGAATTCGCATCTGCCACTTCTGGGGGGTAGAGTAGAGCGCTGTCGCGGTAGCCACCCCCCTCTACTCTACCTGGAATTCCTACTTTAAGTAAACGCTCTGTGCCACATCACTCTCATTTGACATATCCGTTTAGCGCAGCTTTGTCGGGGTTCCTTGTTATTACCCCCGCAATTCGTGTCCGTTTCGCGCTCCTTTGGCCAGATCGCTGGTCTGCTCTGAAGGAGCAGGCGATAATAGCCCAGGGCAATCCGCCCCAGGCGGACCGGCTCGGCCAGGCCACGCCCTGGGAGAGCGATCCCCCTGATAAGCCCTGGAAATGTTGCCAATTGGCACACCGCTTGGGGTGGGAGTGAGTTAGGTTTATCGCTTTCTTTGCCAATACATGGAGGCGTGAGAGGGGGCATCGCGTGAGGTGGCGGTGCCCCCTTCGATGTACCGGCGTCGGCACGGGCGCTCGGGTCGCTCCTCAGCGTGGCCCTATCCTCCCGGCCGACGATAGACAGTGTATGCCATGTTGCACGGCCATCTTGGCTGTGAATCTTCATAGGCAATCCGCCCGAGGCGGACATGCCACGTTTTTCCATCAGTTACGACGTGAAGAACTACTTAGGAATGAATTGAACTTACCTGAAGAATTGATCCGGCGGTCGTGGCGTCAGACCTTGAAACAAGAAACCGCCCCGCCTGGCGGCAGGATGTCTAACGCTCCGAGACGATCGAACCCAGGCTGCCCGCCGAGGTGTATTGGAACCCCGCCTCCGCGGCCAGCCCCGTCGCGAATCCCGCCGCTCTCTCGTAATAAATGTCCGGGAATGGGGTGAAGGTGGCGCCGTCCGTGGATTTCCACAGAACCACGTCCTTGGTTCCCGACGGCGTTGCTTCGCCCGACGCCCAGACCGTTCGTCCTTGCGCGGCCAGCAAACCGCCCTTGGGGCCGCCCAGGTTCGTGACGACGATGGCGTTGCTCGGGCTGCCGACGGGATCGCCCGTATCCGCGTGGTCAAGCCGGCAGACGCCCTCGTTCGTGGCCACAAACAGCTTGGTGCGGTCGCTCGTGACGGCAATTCCCCCGCCGGCGTTTCCGCCGGGCGCCTTGTTCCAGATCAGCGTCCAATTCTGCCCGGCGTCGCGTGAGCGCCAGACACCCGTGCGCGAGTCACAGAAATAAACAAGCGGGCCGCCGCCCTCGGCCATGCGCCAAATCCCGCTTCCCGGAACGGCCGCCAAAACAACGGGCGAACCAGAGGCGCGTCCCGCTCCAACTCCGCGCGCCGCCTTGTCACCGGTTGCCGCTTCAATCGTCTTTCCGTCAGGCCCTTTTGGTTGCGACCATGAGCGGCGGGCGGGGTCATGGCCCCAGAGGACATTGTTGCAAACTGCGTACACAAAGCCGTTTGTGGGGTCCACGGCGACGTCGTTGACCGAAGTCTTTGCCACCGTGGGCCTTGTGCAGTAAGCCACCGACTCGGCATGGTCATGCGAGACCCACAACCCATTGTCCGTGTCTCCCACATAGACGTATCCCGGATGGCTTGGATCAACGGCCACGCAGTTGTGAACTGCGGCGCCCAGTCCGATGCCCGCCGGTTCCCATGTCGCTCCCCCATCCAGCGTGCGCCAGATGCCCATCTGCCCAGCGGCGTGGATCTTGTTGGTGTTTTCGCGGTCAATGAGGATCTGGTCGATCGCGAACACGTTTCCGTCCAGCCGCTTGGCCGCGGCCCAGCTATTGCCCACGCCCACGCCTTTGGTTGGATCTATCCGCCACCACGTCTCTCCGTTGCCCGCGGCCAGAGTGATCTTGACCACCGTCGTGTCCGCGCTGCTGATGTTGACCCACTTGAACCCGGACGGCGCCTGCGCGTTGAGGCACTTCATAACCGTCGTGCAGCGTCCGTTGGGAAGCTGGTCCGGGCTGGCGTTGCCCACCACAATCACGTGTGCGCCGTCGCGGACGTAGCCGTCAATAGCGCCCCACTTGGCCGTCTCGCTACCCACGTTTAGATTGGTCCAGGCAGCGTCCGCCGCGGCCGTTGAAGGGTTTTCGAGCCGGACAATTCCGTCCGTGTTGGCGGCCACGTAGAGATTGCCGCCGAGCGCCAGAATTTCCTCGGGTTTCTTCGACGCGCCGGCGCCGTTGAACAACGTGACTTCGCCGCTGGGACTGCACCGACACACGCCGTCTGGGCCCGCGGCGTAAATGAACCCTTTGTCGAACGCCAGCCCGCGCAGGACCTTGCCGCCCAGCGCCACGGTGGTCCAATGTGCCCCGCCGTCCACCGATTTTATCAGGCCTTTCAGCGTCCCAATGTAGACGGTATTGACGTTGGCCGGATCCACCGCGATCAGTTTGCCGACCGTGCGCGGATAAACGTGACCGGTGGACTTGATGTCAATAGCCGCCCCGTGATTACAAAGCGCCCATGTCGCGCCGTTGTCCATTGACTTGTAAAAGCATCCGCTGCACGCCCCATAAAGCGTGCCGGTGGCGCCATGGTAGAGAAGAGAACAGACAGTCTTGCTGCCGGGCGCCTTGACCAAGCCCCGCGAGGACTGAAACCACGTCTCGCCGCCGTCGAGCGAGCGACGAAAGCCCGACACGTCGCCGCCGGCCACCATGATCCCCTCGCCCGCCTTGGCGATCGCGTTTATTTGTCCGCCGGCGTGCAGGCCGGAGGGATGCGATGGCCCGCGCGGCCGGGCATGAAAGTTGTCATTCCAAGCGGCGGCGCCGCCGACCTGCGTGGCGCCCACCTGGAACTCATAGGACTTGAGATTGGTTAAATCCTTCACCGTGTAAGTGGTGGAACTGACGGGAAGATTCGCCACCTCGGTCCACTTCTCCGAGGAGTTGGAAGTCCGGTAACGCAGACAGTAGCCCGTGACGCCGCCGCCGGCGGGAAGCCAATTCAGCGTCACCTGTTCATTCCCCGGCACGGTCGCCGGGTTGGCCCAAGCCGGTGCGCCCGGCGCGCCCGCCGCTGTGGGCGCAGCGCCATTGTTCGCTCCGGGTGTGGGCGACGACAGACACAAGGCCGCGGCCAAACCAAGGCCACCAGCCAGAACGATGAATGGAACAGAAAACCTCCGCGACGTAGGCATGGCCGTCATGATAATCCCTCCGCCTTGAGTGAACTCTGGAATCAAACTATCTGTTTATCTCGCAATCCTCTCTTTTACGCCTTGGGAACTATCTCTAACGCTCCGAGACGACCGTGCCCATGGTAGAGGCTGCGGCGGCGAGCGGGGTCATTCATGATAAGTCCCCGTCAAGGGGAAAAGGAGATTCCCCTAGCGGCGAGGTATCTTTTTCTTCGCCGCTGTTGCCCGGCTTGGTCCTTTCCTTTCGGTGAGTTTTTTTGTCTTTCCTTGGCCGAGGGCTGACCTGGTTCGCTGCCTCTGAGCCAGATCACTCCGGACCAGTCAGGCTTGGAATCTGGCAATTTGCCCACCTCTTTTCATAGCCGCTTTCTTTCAGTCGAGTTCGCGTTCCTGCGGGATTCTCGCGCGACTTGCGCCTCCCCCATCCTCTCCCGACGTTCGTCATCGTGGCGCCTTCGGCGGGCGAGAGTCAAGAGCGCAGTTCCTTGAGGCAAATCCCTTGAAAGGACTGGGCCGAACCCGTCCCCATTCGTAGTTCCGCCATCAGGCGGCCCTGCGAGTGCTTCCAAACTGCCCGAACCGCTGGCGGGACGTCTGCGTGCTTTTGCGGCCCGCGAGGATGAGACATTCCTCGAGTTTCCTCACTTTCCACCAGCCGATCCGTCGAACCCGAAAGCAGCCAAATCTGACAAAGGATTCGTACTGCGCGTGAATGCCAAGAACGGCAAGCCCTGGGCTCCGCGCGCCAGCCCCAAACGGCCGCAAACTCAGACCATGTACAGCCCGACCTGGCAGGCCGCCTATGGCAATCCCACAACCGCCGATGGCGCCATCCTGTGCATGGAACGATGCCGCCAAACCGGCAACCCGCATTACCGCGGTCTTGTCTTGAAGTCGGCCGACGCGTATATGACCGGGGAAATAGACGCCGGGACAGCGGACGTTTGGCCCGCCGTTCCGGCCCATATCCTCTCTCTGATGCTCTTTGCCTATCGCGAAACCGGCGACCTCCAGTATCTTCGTCGCGCGCAGGATTTGGGAAGGCAGGCGGTAGGGATGTTTTGGGATGACGGCCCGCTGCCCCGCGCGAGCACAACTTGTTCCCAATACGAGACGATCACCGGTGGGCCCGATCTGGCGCTTGCACTCCTTGAGTTGCATACGATGTCAACTTCACGCGTCGCCCCGAAAGGGCCGGCAAGGTGAATGGGTTGCCGGTGGACCAAAACCTGGAGGCTCCCATATTGCCTTGGCCTGGAACAGTCCCACCACGTCGTGGAGCGGCTGGAGCACGCCTTCGTTACCGAACTCTTCGGCCAGCGACACGAACCACTAGGGAGCCATGTCGTTGTAGCAGGCCGCGTAGTCGGCTGCTTCGCGGGCGGCATAATCCCGCAGAACACCGGCCAACTCCGGAACCATCTCCAGAAAATCAACGGTGAAGAAACAGCCCATGACCCTGTTGGGATTATTCTCCGCGCGCATGCCAAAGCCCGCGATGTTGAAGCCGATCCTGCCCGTGGTTTCGTCGTATCGGTCCACCATCTATTGATACCCTCCATACTCGAAACCGGACTGGCGCAAGCTGGCGGGATTCTTCGATAGAGCGATTCGGAGAATCAGCAATCGCGTCAGCGCCTTCTCCAGTTCTTCCACGGCGCGCGTTGGCTTGCCGGACATCTGCGCCAGCCGAAGGAGGCCAATGTGTCCGGCGATTTGTGTATTGAGCCGGTATGGCATGTTTGCCACGAGCCGTGACCGGCCCAGTTTCCCCGCACATTCTTCGGCCAGCTGGCGGGCATCACCAAAAATCCGAGAGTACATCGCCGCGGCATACAGATTCTGTGGCGGCAGAAGGCCCGCGCGTCCCACTCGCCTTCTGGAACTTGGCCTGATGGACCGGGCCTTTGTCAAAGTCCCAAGACTTTCCTGTCTGCGGCCCAGAGCTCGTCGAGTTCCCTGTGAGTGGGAACATCGTCACGAACACTGCGAAAACCCTTATTCAATCCTTTGGTCTCCTGGCCCTCCGGCAATTCCTGAAGATACTTCATATAGTCGCGAAAGCGTCGGTGAAAAGCCTTCCCGAGCAGCGGACGGGAGTGGATCATGTTGGTATTCATGAGGCGGGCACCAAAGATCGTCTCGGCTTTGATGGCTTCCACTACTTCCTCGCGGTCACCCCCTTTGGCGGTTTCCTCAAGCTGGAGCCTCAGGATCAGGTAGTGCATATACATCCGGAGGGAATCTACCCGCTCCCGATAACCGGCGAGGTCTTTGACCAATCTTGCCGCCTCGTCGAGATCCTGGAAGGATGCTTTGATAGAGTCCCTGTTGAAACTGGCGGCGACCGCAGGTTCCGTATGGTCCAGTTCATCCTGGGTTTTTTCACTCTTGTTCGAAGGCGAAGAGATCTTGGCTATGCTTCCCTGGCGGTCGGATACATTCGCAAGCGTTCCATACCACCGCACGTAATATCGTTCCATTGCTTGCGCTGCGGGGCCGAAAGCCTTTTCGTAGAAGTCCCGAACCAGTTCTTTCACGTCCGTGTTCACATCCCACATCAGGCGGGCAGCGACATAGTAGCCCAGCCCTCTTGGCCCCCAGTTGTTCGAGGCTTCTGCATTGATCGCTGTCACGCCATTCTCGCGGAAGAACCGCAAGTCGCTGACGAGCTGTGGCAGGAAAAGAGAACCTTTGGCGACGGAGGGATAGTCCCAGTCCCATTGATAGACGCTATAGTAATCCCGGATCCCGAGATGTCGGGTTCGTTTGCCGAACGCCGCGATCTGCTCTTCGCGTGACAAGGATGTTCTCCTAAAAGAAGTGGAGGTCTGGATGAAAACGTTGGGGCGTAGGTCGAAGGAAGGGGGATGAGAATAAGCACTGTAGGCATAGGTTCCAACCAGCACGTCGGGGTACTTTTCGCCAACCGCTTTGGCCACCTCATTAACAACATGAAAAAATGACTCCGACGTGATATTGACGACGAGACCGTCGGGCCGTTTGGCAAACAGGGTGCCGTGATCTTCTGAGGGGGTTGCGCCCTGGAAAATCGCTCGACAACGTTCGCACTCGCAATAGCCCAGGCCGTCGGGAGGACTCATCGAAATCACCCGATTCCCGTTGGCGGCCTGGCGGAGGGCATAGTCAATCGCTCGCTGGATCACAGCCGGGTGGCTATAACAAGGCTTGGATGGCTGTCGCTTGCCATTGCTCAGAGCGAACCATTCGGGATGTTGGTCGAAGTCTTTCTTCGGATCGAGGCCATGCCAGGTGTGCCCGATTCGGATCTCGAAAAGTCCCCCCATTCGATTGTGACGGTCCCATTCCTCCTTTTCCTTCTCGTTCTTCGCATTGGTGCCATAACCATACCAGATTCTCCGCTGGCTTGGGAAACTCGGCTTCTGCCGTACATCCCATGAGCCTGCTATCGTCTTCTTGCTCGGCATCACTTCCCAAACGCTTCCCGGAAAAAACCAACGGCAGCCAATCTCGTGCAGGAACGTCGTGACGGCTCGCTGAACGCCGAGTGGCTCCTGGCCAACCAGGTATATGCTCTTCCCATCGCTCTTGAGGATGAAACCTTCGTATCCCAATGCCTCGACATTCCCTAGGTTCAGCCAGGGAAAGTCCGTGGCCAGACCAACAAACAGGCCGGCTTTTCCAGGCCGACCCGGCGCCACCTGGAATTGCGCACCGGTTATCCTGTTCAGGTAAGTCTGAAGTTCCCGGACCGGTTCAGTGGTGCTTCCCGTTAAGACCGGAAGGATCGGCTTTCCCGCCTCACAGACTACTGTTTCCTCCGCTGGTAGGTGAGCCAGGGACAAAATGAAAAACAGACCCACGAGACCTCGTTGGCCCTTCATCGCATTTGCTGGTGGCCCTTTCATTTTCGGTTTCCGTCCTTTGCGCTTTTGATGTTGAACCGGTTCTCATACATCTCATGCGGTGGCGTTGCAGGTTGTCTTGGGCGCTACAGATTCACGTCCTGTTCGGGACATGCCACCGACTTGTCTTCCTTTTCCGAGCAGAACTCGCCCGAGAATTATACCTTTGCGGCATGGTCGTCCACCTTTTTCACCGCTCTGCTACATCGAAGCAGCCAGACACCGCTTGTCAGGACCTCTTGATCTCGCCGACCTTTCTGTTTATCAATAGAGTGATCTTCATGAGGAGAAACATGATCTGCCGCAAATGGATGGTAATGGCCAGCATGGCTTTAGCGCTCGGAATTGTGTCTCGCAATGCGCGCGCTACGGAGCTCATACCGGCTTTGGCCAGGATCAAGAGCGACCGGCCGCGCGTGCTGCTTCGCCCGCAACCTTCGCCCTTGGCGATTTCGCTTCAAGAGTTGCAGGCGATTCCAAGGGACGAACCATTTCGCCAAGTGCTTGCACAGCTGCGGAGCAGGAAAAGCGCCTCGGCGCAAGCCATGGTCTGGCTGCTCACCGGCGAGAAAGCAGCCGCGGACACAGCGATTGCCGCCATGCGGGCCTACCGCTATCGGGACGGCGTGGACACGTTCCACATCTACTTCACGTTGAGTCAGTTTGCTCTCGCGTACGATTGGCTTTACAGCTACGACGGCTTCACGCCCCAGATCAAAGCAGAAGTGCGGGCCAATGTCATGCCGTTGGCCGGGCGGGGCCTTGCGGTCGCCGACGATCATATGTTCCACAACTACATCTGGATGTCTGCCGGCGGAGCAGCGTTGTGGGCGCTGGCGACGGCCGGCGAAGATGAGCGGGCGGACCAGTTGTTTGAAAAAATCAGACAACGATTCAACTCCGGTCTCTTCCCCGCCTGGAAGTACCTGGACGGTCTGCCGAGCGAGCCGATGGGTTACTGGGCCCTTTACGTGCTGAGCCCCGGGGTCCTTACACTCCTCGGCGCGCAAAGCGCGTTTGAATCCGACCTCGTAGGCACGATCCGCGATTCTGATGGCGACTGGCTGAATCGGCATTTTGAGAACCTGCTTCACAGTACCCTGCCCGATATGCGTTACATTCCCTGGGGTGACTTGCAGTCGGGACCAAATGGCGGCGTGACATACGAAATGGCCGGCATCATTGACGCCCTGACGTGGGCGACGAGGTCTGCGCATGGTGCTTATTTCAGCGGGTGGCTCGCGAAAAAGCGTGGTTTGGCCCGGTTCCACGGCGACACCGCGATCTTCTACCTGCTGTACAGCACACAGCTGAGAACCGCACCCGCCCCGCCGCCATTGAGTTTCCTGGCGGGCAATGATCAAAGCGGCCACTTCATCGCGCGAAGCGGTTGGGATGACGGCGGGACAATCGTTACGTTCCGCGCGACCGACCACTTCGGCGACCACCACCACTATGACCAAGGCAGTTTCATAGTCTATCGCAACGGACTGCTGGCGGTTGACCCGCCCGTATATCAGCGAGTTCGAGGTCCGCAACAAAGGACGGACGTTCATAACACGCTGCTTCTTGGGGGACAATCCCAGCGTCCCGTGCGCGGGCAATGGTTCAAGACGGTCGAAGAGTTCCAGAAGAATCTCACAGGGGGACGGCAGCTGGAAACAGGAGACATTCTCTTCCATAAAGACGCAGGAGCATGGGCGGCCGTTGCCGGCCAGTTCGCGCAAGCCTATTCGCCGGAGCTGATTCAAAGTTGCGTTCGCCAGCTGCTTTTCATTCGCCCCGCGAAGATCGTGGTCGTTGACCAACTGGTTCCACCCTCCGCAGGGAACCTGCCGGAAGTGCAGTGGCTACTACAGGTCCCAAAGCCGACGACCGTCGAGGGACGGGGCGTTTGGACTTCTAATGGCAAGAGTTGGCTGCGATGCCGCGCGCTTTCCCCGGGCGGATCCATCCCGACCCTCGAGCCCACGCCGGTCAACACGCAGCGGGTTAGCTTCCGCTATAAGGCAGGCCGCCCCTTGAAGACTGTCCACTTGATTGAGACAGGAGATGGTGCGCAGCCTGAAAAGTCAGTCGAAGCGACGGCCCGAGAGTCGAACAAAGCCATCGAAGTGACGGTGAATGGCACGTCTTTCCTCTTCTCCACGCAATCCTCATTTGCGGTGACAATGAAGGGCGGAGAATCGTCCGGAAAATGAACCGGCTCATACTGATGTGAGCGATCAAGTTGCGGTGACAGACCACGACCTGGGTACGGTCGGGGCGTCCAGGTCGCCCGCGGCGAACCGGATCGCATCCAGGTAGGGCTTCAACACCTTCGGATTCCACCAAATCTCAGTGCGGTGACCAAAGCCGCAGCAGAACACGCGGCCTTTGCCGTATAGCTTGACCGGGGCCTGGGCAAAATCGCCATCCTTGCGGTTGACGATCCTGCTGGCTTCGGGATCAAAGTCAAGCGGCTTACCTGATCTCTGCCGTTCACGGGTGCATGTCCGAATTCCATTTGTCGGGAACCTCATAACAGGCGCCAGTGCGAACCGCATCGAGGCCGTTGTGGGCGTCTATATCGCGCATAAAGTATCGTGTGGCGGCATGATGGTCGGGCGGCGTCGGTCGTCGCCCATGTTCGTGGAGAAAGGTCTTTCGCGCCTTGCGCGCCAACCCAAAGCCGCCAAGGCGCAAGCGATTGCGGAAAGAGTCGTTCTTGCGCGTCCTGAAGGGACAAGCGAAAATAGCCGGGGGCAACGCCCCTGGAAAACGACGGCCCTGCGGTGGTCAAGCCCTGACGGGGCGCGCCAACGGCGGGTTGGGCCGGCTGGTTTCGCTCGCTCCTACAGAGCTTGTCCGAGGACGGTCTTACGTTCCAGGGGCGTTGCCCCTGGCTATTTTCGCCTC
>Ga0315280_10000498_pt1 | contig 72959 bp, 62 predicted proteins | sample YL17G06_40_MG_FD_203697 | JGI IMG/M metagenome (GOLD analysis project Ga0315280, IMG submission 203697) | Sediment microbial communities from Yellowstone Lake, YNP, Wyoming, USA - YL17G06_40 | ecosystem: Environmental > Aquatic > Freshwater > Lake > Sediment | place: USA: Wyoming | collected... | reverse complement strand
GGCTCTGCAAGCGGCATCCATGGTCGCCTGGATTTTTCGGGTAATGGGCAAAAAAGCACTTCGTCGAAAAACCCGACTGCTCCAGAAGCTACGCCATCCTTTGCTTCAAGAAATGGCCGGAGTATAGTCTAGCACTGCTTTCAGATAAGGCCGAGGATCCCAGCCGAGGGTTAGTTGCACCGGCGCGATCCGCGCCATTTGCTGCTCCCATCCAAAGGCCCAGAGATCCTCGGGCTCCTCTGCTTGGTCTTCGCACTCACTGAAACACTCGATGACGTCGCCATGGTACCAGTCAGGGAACTCGGACTCGAGTTCCTGGGTCCAGGAGCACGCCAGGAGCAGGTATGCGAATGTCTCGCGCTCGTCGCTCTGTGGCATCCTCGACAGTACTCCCCCAACCACTGCACAGCGCAGGAGGGCGTGTCCTGCGCCAGCTGGCTCAGCCGGTCCTCTCTACGGTCTCCGTTGGCATGGTTCCTCTCGCCGGACCTGCCTACATCGGCAGCCTAAATGGAAGAGGTTTCTAGAAAAACTGATATGTCGGCTGGCCGCTGATGGCCCCATAGACGCCCCAGGCGGCCGGCGTGACGCTGTCGCCGACGATCACGCCCACGAAAAAAGGCATGAGCCTGGTGTAGAGCGACAGGCCGCCGTAGCGCACAACCACCAGCTTTATCAACCATCCAAGAAGGAAAGGGACCCATATGAATCTGGCTGCGGGCGTCCCAGTTATCAGGTATCCAATCGGATGAAGAGGGAACCAGGGGAAAGTCGCGCGCAGCTTCACGAGAAGGATGATGAAGCCCATTCCGAATCCCATGCCCTGAATCGTCATCCAGTCGGGGCCGGTTCCTCGATCGTAGTAGGCTTTCATGAAGCGCAAAGTGTGATACCCCATGCGGGGCCACCACTCGCGAATCTTTCCCGTGGCCGCGCCGTAGCGATAATACATGTCCAACTGCGCCCACCAGCCAGCCGCCAGGCCTACGATGGTTCCCAGGAGGATCGCCAGAAGAAGATGGCGCGGGGACATGCCAGACGCCTCTCCCAGCTTCATGGCGGTTAGCTGATGAGGAGCCGGATTGTCGCAGTAGAACTGGTCAATGGCAGATAGATAGCCGAGGGCTGTCTGGCCTGCGATCGGGACATTCTTTGGCCCCAGGCTGAAGAGCACCGTTTCCCCGGCGCCGGCCTCGGGCGTGAAGGGATATGGAAACCCTGCCTCCGCCACAGCGCGCGAAAGAATTACGCTGAAGATAAGCATGAGGATCACAACGGGAATGGCCAGGCTGAGCCTCAGGCCCATCCCGCAGATGAACCATGTCATATAGGCGCAGGCGACGCCGGCTGCCAGCAGAGCGCCGCGGTAGGACATCATCTCCTCCTCGTCCCTGTGCCAACCTCGAATGGCGCTTCGAGCTGCCTCCAGAAGTCGCCGCCTTCCCATCCATATAACCGCCACCGCCAGGCCGATAAAGGCTCCCACCCCCTGCTCATCCATAAGCGGATACCGCGCAGCCCCTCCACCGGCCGCCGGGTCTCTGAAACCCTGAACCGTGAAAATCAGCTCGGCAGCCTTGTAGAGCAAATAGAATAGCCAGATGCTCAGCGAGACATCGAGGTTGAGAAGATAGGCGATGCCAATCATGAAGGGGTTGTAGGAGATGTGGATTGCGCCCATGGCGGACCAGGGCCACACGAGAGTCAGATGCGCCAGCTCCGTCTGTCGAAGAGTCACGTGGGGGACGACCGGATAGTAGAAGTTCAGCCCGTTGAGGCTTTGGAGGCACGCCACGAAGCCGAAACCCAGCCAGAAAAGCCTGTTGCCCTTGAGGCCGCCGCCTGCGCCCTCGGTTATGGCCAAGGGCACAAGGGCCAGGGGGAAGGCCAGACGCTCGTGGCGCACCCACTGTTTCCTGACGAGAACCTGAAGGCAAAGCGAGGCGATAATCAGGGCGAACAAGAAGCTCGACCACCACAATACCGGTCCCGACCACTCCCTCATTATTGGAAGCGACCATATTGTCTGGCCGCCCGTGTGGAAACCCTCGATGACCTGCGGATTGTGGATGATAAGATGCTTCGGCGCGTAAGGCAGGAAAATGTCGAACCCAAAAGATTCCGTGTAATACTGAATTGAGGCTATCACGGGAACGAGGAAGCCCAACATCCCCACGCCGCTTATGGCTGCGCCCATCACGAGCATCGTGTATATGATGAGGAGCTCTCTCTGGTCGAGCCCCAATCGCGGACGAAGCGCTCGCAGGAACAGGTTGCCGGCCACCAGGCAGAACAACACGAAGAGCGGGCCTCGCATGAGAGCGGTCCCGCTCCAGTCATCGGCGAGGGCGATGTTATACACATAAAAGCCCCAGTAGGCAGTTGCGATGGTCAGGGCAGCCCCGATGAGAAGAGCCCTGAGGGGCGACCGAGGATTTGCCGCCTTCATCATGTCATTGCGGCTTGCGCGCTGTGACTGCCGCAGTGGGCAGGTCGGCGCAGGGGCCTACGGGGTTTCATTTGTCAGGGTAATGCAAGGCACGTGCAGCCTGAACGCTGCGCCTACCACAATCACCGTTTCTTCACAGGCTATCACCCCGATTCGCGAAGCTCACCGACTCGCAAGCACTTCGGCGACCTCGTAGATCTCGACGCGCGGCACGGTGAAGTGCAGACGGCCGCTGCTCATCTCGAACGGGAGATTTGTCCCAGATATTGAGTGCGGCCCTCGCAGCCGCACTTCTTTCGCCTGCCAGCCGTCCGGTATAGGGATCCGAAGGGCGATCTGCTCGGCCGGGATGGGTGGGCCGGAGCGCTGGCGGTCGTGGATCGGCACATCGTAGTTGAGCAGGTGCACCGTGAGGCGCCTTCCGAGATCATCCCGCCGGCGGTAGGCGGCGATCCGCAGCGTGAAGGGGACACCCTCGCCCGCCGTTGAGAGCGGCCTGCCCGCAAGCTCCTCGCACAGCGCGAGCAGCCTCTCCTCGCCCTTCGGCGCCCGGCTTGCCTCAGCCTCCGCCATCATTCTCAATATCGTCGCGGTATCATTCGCCTCGTCCTCGGTTAGCTGGAAGATCTCGAAGGCCGGGCGCTCGATGAGGTCCTCGATGCAGGCTGCGCAAACAACCCATCCGCGGCCGCAGGGCGCGGATCGCACACCCTGCCTCGCCTCGCCTTCGGGAAGCTCCTCCATTGGCAGAGCCTCCCGCCGCGCTCCCTCGTCTGTGAAGCGGCCAACCTGGCCGATGACGACGAGGCCGCCGCCTGACTCGACATACTCGCGCAGCAGACCGACCTGGCTGTCGCTTAGATGCTGAAGGTCGGGAAGAATCACGACAGCGTATTTTGCGAGCTGATGCTGCGTGAAGGTCTTCTCCACGACGAAGTCCCACAGGATATGGTGATTGCACAGGTAATCCTTCAAGCAGAAGACCTGCTCGAGGTGGCTGGAGTTGTCCCAATACAGCTCATCGTAGAAGAAAGCCAGCGCCACCTGTGCGTGCGACGCGAAACCCGCAAGCAGGTCGCGGTTCGACTCGAAGAAGCGGCGGTATGCCATTCGCACCTCCGGGTGCTTGTAGTGGCCCTGGATGAAGGAGCCGCCTCCGAGAGCCGCCGCCTCGGCATTCGAGAGCGCAATCGAGTGCGCCTCCTGCGAGTTGTAGAGCAGCATGCCTGCGCGGATTCCGTTTGCGAAAGCGTATTTGTATTGCAGGATGGAATCAGAGATGGTCGCGCGCCCGAAGCGGCCGGGCTGCTCGTTCTTCTCATACATGAAGATGGGGCAGCTCCTCGACCAGATGCCGATGTTCTGGCCCGAGTGGCGCCGCTTGTACATCTCGTCAATGTTGGCGTAGGAGCTGGAGTTCGGCAGTATGAAGAAGCCGCGCACATGCTGACGACCCGCGGCAGTCAGTTCGGCGAAGAGGTGTGCAAAACTGTGGGCCCAGTGGCGCTGCGTTTCGACCCAGAGCAGCTCATCGCCCGGCTTGCCCGCCTGCTCGTTGGCGGGCTGACCCATCTGCACATCCTCCGGGCTCGCAAAGCCGAACAGGCGCTTCAGGTCGGCGGGCGCGTATTTCGCGCACAGATACTTGCGAAACGCAGCCTGGCACGAGGGGCGATGGCAACCGTGAGCGTTCACGTCGGAGAACATCGCGTCATAGCCGACCCGGGCGGCCCAGGCCGTCGTCATGCGCAGCACAGCCCGCCAGTCCGGATGATTGATGCAAGGCTCGTAGATGAACCACTGCTTTCCAGGCTGAGGGCGCCGATCCTGACCGGGCCACTCGGCAGGATCGCTGGCTGGGCGCGGGCCGATCCCGAATTCGGCGTAGTCGTCCCAGTGGTCGTAGAATTCCCAGAAGCCGGTGCGCTTCTCGTGGTCGCCGAAGAAGAACATGCTGCTCTGGTATGGCATCAAGGTCTCGACGCCCGCCGCGTGCATCTGGTCCACGAAGGCTCGCACATCGCGGGCGCGCGCCTCCAGCTCATCGGGTGGAAGCTGGCGCACGTCGAAAATATCGCCCGGCGCGTTAACGATCGGGCCAAACATGTCGTTGATCACCGTGTCCCAACCCACATGCAATATGGTGGGCGGGTGAGCGACGATCTGCGCCGCATACTCGGCGTTCCTCAGGTGATGATGACCGTATTCGATGCAGTATGTCTCGGGGGCGGCGGTGATCCACTCGGTGAAGGGACAGCCTTCTGGCTCCATGACGCACTCCTCATAGATACAAAGCGTTGGTTGAGCTAAGAGCCTGTCCGAAAAATCGCCCTGACGTAGCCGCAACCTTCACGGTTGCGCCCGACTGCGCAGGCATGAAGCCTGCGGCTACAATTTTAGGACAGGCTCTAAGTCGTTCTGTGGTGCGAATCGGCGCTCCTGTTATGAGCGCAGGCCCCCTTATTGCCTGCGGAAAATCAGCGTAATGGCCGCGACCGGAAGCATTGTAGGGGCGCACGGCCGTTCGCCCCTACGCGTGGTTCACCGTGACGAGAAGGCGCGCGGATGAAGTCTGCGCCTCAAGCGCCCACAGCCGTCGGCCAGCCTGCGAACGGGGTCCGTCAGGGGCGCCCTGTTGATTTCCGCGAATTGCGTTTACCCCGGTCATTGCGAGCGGAGCGAAGCAATCTCATGGAACCTCGTCGGGAACGAGATTGCCACGGCCTGCGGCCTCGCAATGACAACTGCGTTTCTGAACCAGTTCTGCGAGAAGCAATAAGTGTCGCGAGAATGCGGGTCAGGGCCGCCGCGCTCGGGCCGCGCTGGGCGCGGGCGCCCACGCCGCAGACGCGAAAGCCCGGCGGATCCTGTCGCGGAGGCGTGCTGCGCGCGATTCGTGGGAGCGCCGTCCCGTGCAGCGCAAACTGGCAGTTTGCGTTACATGGCTCGAGGTCGGAGGAGCTCGACTGCGTCCGCCGCGTCATCACGGGAAAAACTGGAAGGTGGGCTGGCCTGTGATTGCGCCGTATGCGCCCCAGGCCGCCGGCGCCACATTGTCGCCAACAATCACTCCGAGGAAAAACGGTATCAGCCTGCGATAAAGCGTAAGCCCTCCATAGCGAGTGACAAGCAGCTTGATGAGCCATCCAAGAAGGAAAGGAACCCACAGGAATCTCGCCGTCGGAGTGCCAGCGATGAGATAGCCGAGCGGGTGAAACGGAAACCAGGAGAAAGTCGCGCGCAGCTTCACGAGCAGAATGAGGAAGCCGATTCCAAACCCTATTCCCTCAAGCATCATCCAGTCGGGCCCGCTTCTCTTCTCATACCAGCCCTTCATGTAGGTGAAGACCAACCGCCCCATGCGGGGATAGTAGTCGCGAATTTTCCCCGTGTCTGCCCCGTAGCGGTAGTAGATATCCAACTGCGCCCACCAGTCGGCCGCGAGGCCGATGACCGCTCCCAGAAGGATTGCCAGAAGAAGATGGCGCGGCGGCATTGCCGATGCCTCGCCCATCTTCATTGCATTCAACTGGTGGGGAGCCGGTTGGTCGAGGTAATACTGATCCACCGGGAACAGATAGGTTACGCCTGTCAATTGACCTATTGGAATGTTCCTCAGGCCGATTGCGAAGATCACCGTCTCGCCGGCGCCGTTCTCAGGAATGAACGGATAGCCGCATCCCGACTCGGCCACGAGCCGCGACAGAATAATGCAGTAAATCAACATGAGCGCGAGAATCGGGACCGCCAGCTTCAGCGCCAGGCCCATCTTCATCATGAACCATATCAGGAAGGCGACGCCCGCCGCCGCGCCCAAAATCGCGGACCTGTATGAGAACATCTCCTCTTCATCGCGGCGCCATCCCCTGAGGGCGCTTCTGGCTGCCTCAATGAACCTGCCCCTGCCCATCCAGAGAACCACGAGAGCCAGCCCGATGAAGGCCCCGATGCCCTGCTCGTCCATGAGGGGATAGCGCCCGAGCTGGCCGATTGTGTCGGGCTCCCTCCATCCGGCCATGGTGCACGCCAGCTCTGCGCCCGGCCGCCACAGCAGATAGAACACAGCCACGCTCAAGGAGATATCCAGGCTCAGAAGATAGGCGATGCCAACCATGAAAGGGTAGAAAGTGAAGTGAATTCCGCCCATTTGCGACCACGGCCAGACTCGCTTCAGGTGCTCCATGCGAATGTGGCCTACCTGTATGTAGGGCAACATGGGATAATAGAAAGTGAGGCCGTTGTAGAGCTGCACGGAGGCCACAAGAGAGAAACCGGCCCAGAACAGCCGCTTGCCTTTCAGTCCTTCTCCCCCTCCCTCGGTTAGAGCCAGGGGAACATAGGCCAGAGGGAAAGCCAGGCGCTCGTGTCTGAACCACTGCCTGCGCACAAGAACCTGAAGGCAGAGCACAGTGAAGATCAGAACGAACAGGAAGCTCGACCACCAAAGCGCTGGCGCTGCCCATTCGCTGAGAACTCGCAGCGAATAGGCCGTGGAGCCTCCGGTGTGGAAGGCTTCGATCACCTCCGGATCGTGTATGACGAGGTGCCTCGGCACGTAAGGGAGGAAGCGATCGAGGCTCAGGCTCTCGCTGTAATACTGAATAGAGGCGATAGTGGGAACGAGGAAACCCAGCATCCCCACCCCGTTTATGGCCGACCCCATCACGACCATGATGTAGATTATGAGCAGCTCCCTCTGATCGAGGTGGAGCCGCGGCCGCAATGCCCGCAAAATCATATTGGCGACCACAAGGCAGAAAAGCACCAAGAGCGGGCCGCGCATGAGGGCCGTCTGGCTCCATATATCGGCCAGAGCGATGTTATAAACATAAAAACCCCAGTAGGCGGTTCCGACAGTTATCGCCGCCCCGATGAGAAGAGCCCGAAGAGGAGAGCGGTTCATTTCCAGATTCATCAGGTGTGAACTCCAGGTGTGGTCGCGCGCGCTTTCCAGTGGCACATCTCTTTGACGGCGTGCAGCCTGTCCCTTTATCTTGCAGCGGAATTGCGCCAGAAGCTGCCCAGGCGTCGGGGCGGAGCCAGACTGCCCCGGGCGAGGCGTCTCGAAACGGGGGTTCTTCAGCCCTGTTTGGGGAGCAGCGCTGCTCCCCTACATCGCTGTGTTCCATAGCGGCCGCGACACGCTGCTGCTCGCCGCTGGGCCGTCGCCGAAAGCTCGACGCTGGACGAAACACTCCCCTCGTAGGGGCGAAGCGCCGCTTCGCCCGATGTGCGGAGCTGACCGCCTGCATGCCGCCGACCTGGACCGGCGGGAGCAGCGGCGCTGCTCCCCTACATTCTCTCACGACAAGAAATGCAGCGTCCGACCCTGCGTCGGACGAAGCCGGATGCGGGGATTTCGTCCGGCACGAGGCCGGACGCTACGCGGGCGCGTAGGGCAGGAGACGCGCTCCTGCCCTACGGAGCTCAGAACCTCTTGACCTGGTGCAGTTCCAGGCGGTCTGTTTCCTGCTCTCTCGTGCTCCAGCTCAAAGCAAGATAAGGCGTAAGCTGGTAGCTGATGCGCAGGGTGAAGCTGGGCAAGCGCCCGGTGAGGGTGCGCGAGTACGAAAGATAGAGCTGCCTTCCGAGAATCTGGCGCAGCAGATAGGTGCCCGTTCGCACTCGCACCGGCTCGCCGTAGTTGAATTCGAACGAGAACTCTTCCAGGCCCAGGCCCGTGGTGAAAACTCGTTCGAGGGGCCGCAAGGCTTGTGGCCCAAGGCTGGCAGTGAGCACATCGCGCGCTGTTCGCGCCAGAAGCGCGCCAGCCTCCGGCGCCGCCAGAGCCTCAGCAAACGGCGCTCCGCCAGTGAGCAGCGCGGTTATGTCGCGCTCGGGAAGCGGAGGCACGGATGTAGCAGACACAGACATGTTGTCAGCAGGCCCTGACATCGTCAGGACCACTTCGTATCCTTTCACCTGACCTTCCGCTTGAACGCGCACGATGAACCTCCCCTCAATCTGACCCGACACGCCAGGCGCAATACTCACATCTGCGGAGCTGTGCACGATCCTCAGCCTCGCGGTTGGAAACTGAAGCCATCCGCTGGTCCCCTCAAGGACGGCGCTGAGCCGGGGCGACTTGACCGTGCCGGTGATATGCCCTCTGCCCTGAAGGCCGATGCGCGCTGAAGCGCTCGTCGCCCACAGAGCAGGCAGCACCCTCAAGTCAATGTCGAGGGCCGCATCCAGCGGCAGGCCCGCAAGCGGACCGCGCCCCCGAAACTCTCGCCCCATCTGCACAGAAAAGCCGTCGTGAGCCGTCGCGCCTCCTGACAGGGACAGCGGCCGCTCGCCACCTCCCGCGAGTTTCAAGGATGCGTCAATATCCCCCGCGGCCAGCCCCGCCACTCGAATGGGCATCTGCTTGGCCTCAAGCGATATATCGAAGCGGTTCCTCGTGAAACGCTCCCTGTCCAGATGACGCAGCTCCACGGAGCTTCCTGCCTTCACCTCGAAGCGGCCGACTTGCCCCGCTCTGCCCTCAAGTTGGTTCACCTTGATCACGCCGTCCTGAAGGCGAATGTCCGCCCGCAGCCCGCCGATAGGGGCGCCCAGGTCGCTCGCGGCCACAGCGCCGTCAGATATCGAGAGCTGGCCTGAGCGCAATATCGGGTCTTTTCGCGTGCCCTCAATTTCCAGCAATCCGTCAATGTGACCGGCCAGCCCTTTCTCCCGTGGAAAGAAAACGGAGAGGATTCCCAGGCCCTGGTCTTTGACCTGAGCCGACAGATGAATGGGCTGGTCGTCAGGTATTCGCAGCGGCGACCATTCGAAGGGAAGCGTTCCAGCGATGCTTGCCCGGTGCGGGGCTTTGACGAGAATCAGCTCCTCGATGAGCAGCCGTCGTTCTGCGATCTCGAACCGCGTCAGCCGAGCCCCGTCGAGAGAGATTTCCCCCACCTTCAGAGGAGCGGCCTCGGCTGAGCCAGTCACTCTTGGGCTATCCGTCGGGCCAGAGATCGTGAAGGAGATATCTGCCGAGCCTTCGACCGGAAGCGGCTTGTCCAGCCAGGGTTCCGCCAGATCCGCGGCCAGGTTATAAGCATCCACATCCAGGGAGACCTCTCCGTCGAGGTCAACGCGGCCGCGCGCGACGGCGCGAGCTTCCCCTCGCTCTGCGCGGAAGTCCGACACTGTTATGACCGAGCCCTGGATCTCGCCTTCGCCAACGATGTCGGGGAAAGGATGACCGGCCAGAGATGCCTCCTTTATCTGCGCTTTCAACGAGATGCGCGGCCTCTCCCAGTCGCCCGACAAGGCGATGCGCGCATCGAGCGTCCCCTCCAGAGGCCTCGGCAAGCGGCTCAGGCGCCTGGCAGTTCTCAGAAGGCGAGATTCCTTGCCTTTCTCCGATTCCATCGCCTCGACGACAGAGCGCAGGTCTCTGAGCTCGGCGCCGGACAGGTTTACGGCAAGATCCAGCGTTTTGTGCTCGCCGTCCACCGAGCCGGAAACCTCCCACCGCGCTCGGCCCCTCGACACTGCCGCATCCCGAATGCTCACCTTCTTGCCCGAGGTCTCCAGAACCAGACTGCCATCGCCGATAGGTTGGCCGTTGACAGTCAGGTCGGCTGCATGCACGGCGGCTGTTACAGCCGGGCTTTCGAGCGTGCCTGTAGCCCTTCCCTCAATGCGAAATGCTCCTTCAGCTCTGAGACCTGCTTCTCGAAGAGCTGGAATCTCAAAGTCGGCCAGGAGAAATCTGTCTGAAGCAAAACGAAGGTCAATAGGGCCCTCGCTTCCGATGGTCCCCGACACCTGCAGCCGCGAACTGCCCGAGCTCAGCTCTCCGCTGCGCAGCTCGACAGCACGCCCATCGGCCGCCACATCGGCTTGAGCGAAATCGAAAGCCCTGCCGGCGATCTCGGGCCTGCGAATCTGAACGCTGCCTACAAACTTGGGCTGCTGCAAATCTCCGCTCACATTCAGTTTGGCAGCGGCTTTGCCGCCAATGCGCCAATCGGGGAAGAGCTGCGACAGTTCAGCCCGATGAAGCTCCAGCGCAACATCAAGCTTGCCCTCGCTGCGCCTGCGCGCCGAAGCGCCACTGCGCGCGAAGGCGCGAAACCATCTTTCCCCGCTGATGTTCCCAGAAAGAGCGAAGGTGCCTCCGGCCGCGCTGCCTCCGGCGCTCACGAGCTCAATCCCCGCCGCGCCGGCGTCAACTTGAGCCATGAGAAGGTCGAATGGAATTCTCCCGAGGGAACCGCGCGCAATCTGCACAGCTCCCTGGAAATGAGGCTCCTTCAGCGACCCGCTCACAACGCACCAGAAGGAGGCTTTGCCCTTCAAGGGCGGCATCTCACTCTCGGCAGAAGCAGAGACGCCTGGCTTCCCCTCATTTCGGGCCAGTTTGAGAGCGCGCGCCAGGCCTGGCGAAGACGAAGGCTGCCTGTCGGAGAGCGCTGGGCCGAGCCTCGCAAGGTCTATTTCCCGGCCAGCCAGAACAGCTTCGACCTTCCCGTCTGGCGCAAGCCGCCCCGCCGCTTCGAACAGCCCTGCTGAAGAGCGCAGCGATGCCCGCTCGATATTCACCTCCGGGCCGCGCCACGAAAAGGCCGACTCAAAGGAGGCGAACCTCAGACGACCGAGCCTGCCTCCATCAATTCGGACCTCAGCAGTTCCGCGGCTTTCGCCTCCCTGCCTCCACACCGACAGTTCCGCCGAGAGTCGGCCAGACAGGTCGCGAGGCAATCGCCCAGAGATGCTCCCCAGGGCCGGGACAACCAGGTCGGGATCGGCCCCTTCGAGCTTGCCTTCGAATCTGGCGCCCTCGTAACCGCGCCTCAGATCGAACCCCGCGCGGCCCGTCAGCGAGCCGCCGTATGCTTTGGCGCGCAGATTGTCTATCTGCAATCTCGATCCCGAAAGGATCAGATCGCATGCTGCCTGCCGGCACTCGAACTTGCCGACGCGGAATCGCTGTGCCCTCACCCAGCCTTTCAGTTCCGGAGAGCGAAGCGGCCCTCTCAAATGCAGTGCGAAGGCTGCCTGGCCAGGCAGGGCGCGCTGCACCTCGGCCTGAAGGGGAAGGTCGGAAGGAAGAGCGCCAGGAGAGGAAATCTCCAGCTCTCCCGCTGGCCTTTTCACATCCCAAATGCGGCCCGAAAGGAGAATCGGGCTGCGCCCGAGGCGGCAGCGCAGGTTGTCAACCTCCAGCCCCTTTCCGGCGAAACGGATGACCCCCTCGGCTTGTTGAACGGGGGAGCGAAGCTCGCGGATAACTGCCTGCGCTTCCGTCAGACGCAGGCTGCCGGAAATGCTCACCGGCGGCGAAGATGCATGAATGAGCGCATCAGCCCGTCCGCTCTCGAATCTCGCCATCTTGCTCAGCCCGAAATAGGGCCAAACCACGGGCAAGTCAACTCCGCGAGCAAGAACCGTCAGGTGCCATCGCTGCCCTTGCTTTTCGCCGAAAGCCAGCATGGAACGCAGAGGCCCGCCAGAAGCAGGCGAACTGACCCTGAAGCGGGAGCTTCCATTGGGCTCAACCGCCGCGACAGCGTCGAGAGGATGCAGACTCACCTTCACCACTTTCGGCGAGAGCGACGGCGGCCGCGCATCTATTGCCTCAACGGCTGCGTCAACAACCTCGACGCTGATGCTGAGCCCGCGCGCAGGCCGCCGAAACTGGCGCAGAAGGTCCTCAAGCTCCCATCTTCCGTCGGGGAGCCGCCTCACGACCAAAGTGGGGCGAATGATCCTGACGCTGCGAATGCTGGAAAGCAGGTTCGCGCGCTTCATGCCGCGGCCCAGATCGCCCTGGATTTCTATCCGGTCAGCAGCGGCTTGCGAAGGTTCAGGCCGAGAGGGCTTACCCGCGCGGGCGCCTGCGGATTTGCCCATAGACATGCGGACGGAGGTCAGCACGAGCTTCCCGGTTATGGTGAGGCTTGCGGCGCCCACGGTTACGGGGCGGCCAGTGACCGAGCAGAGTTCGAGTTCTGCGCCCCGCCTTACATGCTCGACCCAAGCCTTTTCATGAGCAAGGCCTATCACGGCAAACAAGCAGACGCCCACGGCGGGAAGGAGGAAAAGAAGAATTCTTCCGATCAGGCGCATTCTATTGACCAGCCATGTGCGACCCCGACCACTCGGGGTCAGCCATGGGGGCCGTCACAGCCGAGGGCGGCTCTGCCACATTCGCTCCGTCAAGCAAGCCCTCGGCCTCCTCTGCCCGATATGAGCTGCGCACGAGAGGCCCGGATACAGCGAGCCGGAACCCCATCGCCCTCGCCTGCTCCGCGAAAAATTCGAACTTCTCGGGCCTCACATATTCCACGACTGGCAACTGTTTCGGAGTCGGCCGCAGATACTGACCGATAGTAACGATGTCAACCATTGCTTCGCGCAGGTCGCGCAGAACAGCCAGCACCTCTTCATCCTGCTCCCCAAGACCCAGCATGATGCCGCTCTTCGTCAGAAGAGCCGCTTGCAGATCGGAGGGCGCTTGCTGGCGCCTTCCGCCTGGGTCGGTTTCACCCCCGCTCCCACCCTCCCGCGTCAAGGGGGAGGGAAGACTGTCCCATTCCCGCGCTCTGCGGTCCACATCGGGGGGGCACCTCGCAGCTCGCGGAGCCAGACCGCCTGGCTCCACCTTTTTGCCCTCCCCCCTTGTGGGGGAGGATTCAGGCGGGGGGGACCCCCGGACCCTTGCGCTGCCCAACTTCGCCTGCCTGAGAACTTGCATCGAGCGCACGTAGCAAGCATCGGGGCGAACCTGTCTGTAAAGTCGAGGAACTGTCTCGACATTGTGTGCAAAGACATCCACCCCCGATTCCAGAACGGCAGCTATGCAATCTTCGTCGCCCTTGAAATCCGGCGCCAGCGCCTCCACCCGCACTTTCCTTCTCCTCGTTTCCCCTTGTGAGGGAGAGCCTGGTGAGTGTCGCATATCTCCAGGACCTGAGGCGGCCAACAAGGACCCTGGTAGGGGCACGGCATGCCGTGCCCCTACAGCTCCGTGTAGGCGCACCTGCCCGGCCTCGCGCCGCGCTGCTGCGGCACTGCCATAATTCACAAGGCTCTCTGCCGGGCGCGACTTCACGGCGCGAATGCAGGCGGCGAAGTGATTTGCTCCTCCGTCGGGCAGATCGTCTCTCGTCACGGAAGTCAGGACCACGAACCGAAGCCCCATGGCCTTGGCCAGGGAGGCAAGGCGTCCCGGCTCTGTAGGATCAGGCGGCAGCGGCGTGCCCGCATCAACAGAGCAAAACCCGCATCTCCTGGTGCACTTATCTCCAAGTATGAGAAAAGTCGCCGTGCCTCTGCTCCAGCATTCCCCCAGGTTCGGGCACCTGGCGTTCTCGCAAATTGTCCCCACCCGATAGAGGTCAAAAAGGGGGCGCAGCCTCCTGCGATGCGGAGACTTGGGCTCAGAAGGTTTCAACCAGGCTGGAAGGCGCGCGTTCAATCGAGACCTCCAGGGGCTTCGCATCTGGCAGTCTCGGCGCTGGCAGGCCAGCGCTCGGGCCGCCACAGGAAAGCTCCCGCGCAAAGCCACAGCCACGGGCGCAGATGAAAGGGCCAAATCCGCACGGCAAGGCCGAAATGCCACAGCGCGCACGGCTTCTGGCCGCGGCGAAGATATGACCTGCCAAGCCTGTAATGCGCCCACGCCAGCCGCTTGCGCAGTATCCTCAAAACGCTCTCGGGCTGCCCTCGCAGCCTTCGCCATGCCTTGGTCAGCAGGGTCACCTCCGCCACCCTCATCTCGTGCCTCCTCCCGCTCACACGACCAGTGTGAACGCGATAGCGAACGAGTTTCTCAGGAAGCTCCACGATATGCCACTTTTCCGCGATGCGCAGAAACAAATCCCAGTCCGCGGCGACGAAAAGCGTCTCGTCAAAGCCCCCGCATTCCTCTATAGCCTCTCGCCTGACGAGCGCCGACGATGGCACAACTCGGTTTGCGCGAAGCATGTGGCGCAGCGCCGGCCCTCTCAATTCGGCGAGCCGGCCTGTCAGCCGCTTCAATCGCTCGGAGCACGGGTCAGGTAGAAGCCGCCCGGCCTCATCAACTCGCGCGATACGGCTGCAAACAACTCCCACATCAGGATTTTCGTTCATGAAGCTCGTCTGTGCCAGAAGTTTGTCTCTCTCCCAGAGGTCATCGTCATCCAGGAAGGCTATGAAGGAGCCCCGCGCGTCTGCTAAACCCACATTCCGCGCTGCGGCATTGCCCACGCCGGGAGTTCGCAGCAGCTTCACTTCTCCCTGGCCGGGCAGGCCCTCGCCCGCACGGGCCCTGGCCGGGCAGGCGAACTGCTGCACTGCTGCGTCCGGCCGGTCAACAGAACCGTCGTCAATTACGATTATCTCAAGGTCGCAGAAACTCTGCGCGAGGGCGCTCCCCAGCGCCTGGCGCAGCATGCCCGGCCGGTCGCGCGTGGGTATGATGACGCTCACTGTGGGGCAATTCTGCAAGACTGGCATCGCAGAAGTTTTCGCTTACCAGCCCTCTTCCCAGGGAGGCCCCTTGTGCTCGACCAGCTCTATTCGGCGCCTCCGCGCCGAAATGCCCAGGAAGAAGACCGTGGCGAGAGCAACGACAAGAAGCACGGCAGAAAACAGCACCAGGGCCGCAGCCACGCCTGATGTCATGGGAGGCCGGGGAGCGAAAACGGCCGACAGGAAGCACAGGAGAGCCAGCGCCACCAGCAGGATCACAGCCTGGTTTGCTCTCTTGCCAGCACGCCTGGCAGCCAACCAAGCCAGAAATAGCACCGCGACCACAGCAGCCGCTGGCCACAAGCGCCTGGTCAAGGCTAATGTCGGGGAAGGAAACATCTACGCCCTCCCGATTCTGTCAGCCGACTCGCCCATCCTACCCTATCAATTCCCACAGTTCGCACGCCCAAACCGGCCTGCGCCCTTCGCCGCGAAGCCAAGGTCTCATATCGCGGCGGGTGCCGTCGGGCCTGCCGCCCTCGTCAGCGTCAGAATCGAGACTTTCCTCGCCTTCGCTCGCGTCAAAACCTTCGCGCATTCCACGAGCGTGGCCCCTGTCGTCCAAACATCGTCAACGAGCAGGATGCGCCTACCTGCCACCTTCGCAGTGTGCGCCGCAAAAGCCCCGCGGACATTCTCCCTCCTGGCGCGGGGGTCGAGGCCTGTCTGCGGCTTTGTCAGGCGCAAGCGCTCAAGCCCTTCCACGACGCCAATTCCCACGGCTGACGAGACTGTCCCTGCCAGAACCTCCGCCTGGTTGAAGCCTCTCTCGCGAAGCCTGACAGGATGCAGCGGAACAGGGCAGATGATATCGAAGCCGCTCGCCCTGAGCTTTTCCGACGGCAGGAGACGCGCAGATTCGACTCCCCTCAGGCCGCCATCGCACCCGCCCACTGAATGGCTTTTCTCCCCGGAATCATCGAAGCATTCCAGAAGAAATTTCCCGAGAACCGGCCCCAGGGCCCGAATCCTATCATACTTGAAACTGTGCAGAGTTTCTCGCAGCACCCCATGGTGTCGCCCGAAGGCTCTCGCCATCTCAAACGGCTGCTTCGCGCTCCTGCAATCTGCGCAAAGCTCACCTCCTTTCGCCTCCGGGTCGAAGGGCAAACCGCAGCGCAGGCAAAAAGGCGGCCGTATCCTTTCCACCAGCGCCTGGCAGCGCCCGCAGAGAAGAGTTTCCTCAGGTATCCCACACGCGGCGCACCGCGGAGGATAGAGAAGATCCAGCAGCTTCTTCCAGACCGACACCACGCTGCGATCTCTGCAAGACCTTTCTCCTCCTTTCCTGGAAGTCCTTGTGATGCGCGGGCGGCGTCGCTGCGGCTCGCGTGGCCGCGGACACCTGTCAGTGGTTAATTGCATAGGCCAGCATTATACCCTGGCGATGCCACCATGTGGGCGGCCATAGGCGTTGACGGTCATTGCCAGGCCCCGACAAGTCGGGGCTCGCGATGACAACTCGTGCTGATATAGCGCGGACTTTTGCAAGGAAGCACCAGCAGCCCCGCGATCTGGGCAGCCTGGCACTCGCCACCCGGTCGCAGCGACAGCCGATCGGAGCACGCTCATGCGACGGACAAAGGCCACAGGCAGGTCTGCGAGCATGTGTGTTGAAAAATCATATCTGCGATGGCCGGCCGACCTGGAGATGCCGAGAGATTGCAGCGCCAGGAACTCAGGCGCACGACCCTGCGCGACGCCGCCTGGGAGGCTGCTCAGGAGCTTTACCAGGATCAGAACTGCCGCTGGTTCCGCATTTCAGACCTTCTGCCTGTTTATGGGTTTCTCTGCGATTTCACCCGGGGCAAACCTCTCGACCCAAGAGCCCAGCGCATCGCCGCAAGAAGCATTCAGGCGCTGAAATCGGCGGTCATTCGAGTTGACAGAGACGCCCGCGTCGAGCTTCCCCCCGAGTGGGAAGAAGCGAAGAAAGCGCTGAGGAGAGCCGAAGAAATCTTCCTCGCCATAACCCAGCCGCACCTGACATTCCGCTGAAGCCTTTGCAGCAAGGCTGTGGGCGTGCGCCTCACCGACCGGCCACGAGGCGATCATCGAGTTGGTCGGGCTTTTCCATCAGCGCCGGCTCGCGCAGCCAGAAGTGTACCGAGTCGCGGAGTATCCTCTCGGCGTTCTCGCAGGCAGCGTGCTCGGCCCGCGGTGCTTCGCCATGCACCACCGCGCTGCGGTACTTGTAGGCACGCCTCACCTCCTTAAAGATGCGAAGCCTCTCGTCGGCAGTCTTTCCAAGCGCCGCTGCTGCCCGGCCCGCGAGGCGGAAGGACAGCTCTCCCTCGCCGACGTGGCAGATGGCCTCCAGCCCTATGACGAACTCGAGTATCGCGTCCCGGGGGTCCTGCTGAAGGACACCGCGCCACAGCCGCTCACACGCCAGACGGAAGCGGCGGTCCTTGATGCCCCTGAAATCTCGCCAGAACTCCTGGAGGCGGGGCACCTCGTCCGCAGTCAGCCTGTACTCGTTGGGCGGCCAGATGCTGTAATGCACCGGCACGCGCGGCGGCGTGCCTCCTGACCACCCGCCGCCAGGCGAGGGGCACCAGCCCACTGCCTGCTCGGCAGTGACTGGCATCGCGAAGGCCCCGGGCTTAAACGCTATCATCGCGAGGGCAAAATCGGCCGAAGTGTGAGGCCGCCCTCGACCTCAAACGGATCGTGCTCGCCACGGTAGTACAGGAGAGGGGCGCAGCCCTCCACTTCGATAGCGCCGTCTCTTAGGTAGCGTAGCACCGCCTTGAAGCCGCGGTCAAGCTCGTCGCTATCAACCCGCACCGATGTCGCACTTCCCCCCAGGACTGTGCCGAGGAACTGGCGGACGTATCGCCACAACCGTTGCTCATCCGAGGAATCCGGCAGGAAGGGGGAGGAGGTAAGCAGTGTTTGCGTTTCGCTGCGGAGCTGCTGGTATTCGGAAAGCGCCTCCAGGCGGTACCGCTGGGCATCCATGAGTTTGTAGAGACTCGGCATCCGACTGGTACCAGTAGCGATAACCATGAGTCATTACCTGTCCACGCCGGCCATCTGGAGCCACGGCCTCATGGAGAGTATCACCGGGGCTCACCCGATAGACAAGGTCCATCTGTGCCTGCCCCGAGCTGACACACCCTTGCAGAATCTCGGCAGCTCTCTGGGCCAGGGCGACATGTGCCCGATAGAGGCCCCCTGAGTCGCCTTCCGACATTCCCACCTGCGCCGCCTTCATGTTACCGCCTGCACCTTCCCGACCCACACAGGCGCGGGGCGACCTTTGGTCATCCTGACCTGGACCTACCGCCTGCACATCAGGGTCCCTGCTCCGACCAGATTGCCTGTTCCACCGCGTTCACGAGCAGAGGCAGCTCCTCGCTCGCCGTTTGCCAAAGTATATCGAGGTTCACATCGTAGTAAGCGTGGATCAGTCTGTGGCGCATACCAATAATGTCGTCCCAGGCAATCTGCGGATGCTTGTGCCGAAATGCCGTTGAGACGCTGTTGGCGGCTTCGCCGATTATTTCGATGCACTTGACCACAGATAATGTGAGCATCCTATCGGTGTCCAAGTCACTGCGCGACCTTCCTGCCACGAATGACAAAGCCTCCCTCGCGGCGTCAAGCATGTGTCGCAGACGCACAAGGTCACTGCTGCGCATAGAGCACCTGCGCCTCGGCAATCACTTCGTCACGGAAATAGCGGCTCAAGTCTTCGGCGGTCCTGAGGTCCACCTTGTGCCCCCCGAGTATTCCGCGAAGTTCCCTCTCCATGCCCGCCAAGCGAATCAGACCTGGCACATGCCCCGGCTCAAACTCCACGAGCACGTCAACATCGCTGGTCTCGTCGAAGTCGTCGCGCAACACAGAGCCAAAGAGGGAGAGCCTGCGAATACGATTCCTGCGGCAGAATTCCGCAATTTTCTCTTCGTGAATCAGCACCTTCGGTTTCACCATGTATCAACTTCCCTACGGATGCGAGCAGGACCGCTCTGCCGGCGTCCGAACCCTCACGCCGCTGCAAGCGCCCTGCCCAGCTTGTCTTCCAGGGCCTGCGTGAGATCGTGGAGGGCTTCGCGGCGCTCGGCTATCTTCATGCAGTCGCTCAGATACCAGCGCATGCTTGCCAGGTGCTCGTCGCCGCCATACCTCTTATGGAAGTTCGCGGCCGCGCCGCCCAAGGTCAAGTTCTTAAGAACAGCAGCGTAATCGAAAGTCTCGGGGTCGCGAGGTTCGAGAGGCGGCGCGCCAATCTCCCTTATCTCTCGATGATAAGCGTCGGACAGCTCTTGAATCTGCGCTGCGTCGAGGTCGCTCTCTGGGTTTCTGAGCATTGTCGCCAGGTCGAACTCGGGCGGGCCCAGGGTGGCTTGCTCGAAGTCGAACACCGTCATCCTCGGCCCTTCCATCAGCAGATGATGCGGCGTCAGCTCGAAGTGAATGAAAGTCTTCGGCTGCATCGCCAGCGTCCGCGCCACTGCCGAAAACGCGCGGTCAAATCGGTCAAGCTCGTCGGTGTCGAGGCTCAAGCCCGCGCATTCGGCCAGCCGCTGCGCTCCCACGCGGAAAGCCTTCACGTAGTATCCTTCGCGCAGGACCTCCTTGTCAGATCTCAGAACCTGCTCCTGAAGTTCCTCAAGGTGCTGGCGCGCAGTCCCGTGCAGATGCGCCACCTCCTTGATCGCCGCCTCCATCAGCTTGAACCGCTTGCCGGGGCTCTCGCGCTGAAGCGCATCGGCGAGCGTCTCGCCTCCGACATCCTCCATCAGAAGCAGGGCGCTTCTCTCGCCCACCCGGCCTCCATAGACCTTCGGCACGCGGCAGCCGTATGAGGCGAGCTTGCCCAGCAGATTCCTCTCCCGCTCGTAGCATTCCTGAAAGAAGGTGATGCGCTCCACCTCATAGACCTTCGCTATCGCGGTTGCCGGACTATCGCTCTGCCCAGCCGGGTAGTCGAACCACACTCTGTAAATGGCGTTGCGCGATGGACTCGGGTCCTCCTCGACACGCACGACAGAGACTCCTCCGCCCGCCACGGCTGACATCGCTGCTGCCACTTCACCGGGGCTTATTCCAAGTTTCGCAAGCACAGCAGCGCCGTCAACGCTGGCTTGGGGCGCGGAGACCGCTCCCACTTGCTCTGGCCTTTGAGCCTCCCGATCAGCCCATAGACTTCCGTCCGAGGCTGCCGCAATCGCTGCGTCCAGCTCCTCGAGGCGCTTGAGAACGGCCATCTCCATGCTGCGGTATAGCTTGCGCTGCTGCCCTGCCTCTGCCTGCCTGCCCTTGCCGAGAGGCGACTCGAGCTTCTCTCGCTCGTGCACGAGAAGCGAGAAAAGGTCCTGGTTCAGCCGCCGGGCTCTCTCGAGCTGCGCCATGACCTCTTGCCGGTCGCCGCGGCTTCTTCTCAGCTCACCCATTGAATGCAGGCTCTGCGCGTGAGCTCTGCCCGCAAGGTGCGCAAGCCGCAGCTTCGCCCTTCTTGTCTCGCCCTTGAGGCGCTCGCTCGAGGCCAGCCTCTCCTGAGGGACCTGCTCAAGCAGCATGACCGCCTTCAGAATCTCATCGCGGCTGTGATATATCTTGACGAGGCCGCACAGCGCATCTTCTCGCGCTGCCAGGTTTCGGGCCGGAACCATTTCCCACTGCCGCTTCGCCTCATCATACAGGCGCTGATGCGCGAAGATCTTGCCGAGCACAACGCGAGCGTCAATCTCGCTCTGCCTCCTCCACAGGCTCTCAAGGGCCAGCGGCGACAACTGCGACTCGGATATGCCTGTAACCTCGATCATTCGATAAAGAGGAGCGCCAAACACTTGCGCAGGCACGCCGCGATACAGGGCGAGTCTCGGCTCATGCTCGCCCTCGCGCACCCCCAGGAAATAGCTCTCGGAGAAAAGCTTCTGAACCGAGGCAGCGCCCACAACCGCTATCAGCAAAGCCACCGCCATTGCCCAGACAATGTCGCTGCGCAAGGCCAAGGCCGCCCCGGCCAGGCAAGCGAACAGGGTCTGAAGAACCCAGAAAAACCCAGCAACCTTCCAGTCGCTCCAGCCCATCATCTGGAAGTGATGATGAATGGGAGCAATCAGCAGCGGCCTGTAGATTTCGGTTTTTCGGTGGCGCAAGAGCCGAACCGGGCCTGTCAGGAACTTAGCGGCGCCGGCCTGAATCGCCACCGACAGCGCATCGAGAACGAAAACGCCGCCTGCCAGAAGCAGCAGCCACTCCGCGCGGCTCACCATGGCAAGGCAGCCGAGCAAAGCCCCTGCCCCCAGAGTTCCGCCCTCGCCGAGGTGCAGCTTGGCAGGAGGAAAATTGTAGAACAGCACCCCCAGGCACGCTCCCAGCAGGGCCGCGGCGCCAATGCCTACTTCAGGAAGGCCAATTGTAGCTGCGAGCAAAATGAAGAAAATGCTGCTGATGCCAGCCGCGCCGGAGGCCAGTCCGTCAATCCCCTCGGCCAGATTCACCGCATTGGCGGCTGCAATCAGGAAGAGGGCGCCGAAAACTATCCAGGCGCTGCCAAGGGCGACATCCCCTGCAAAAGGCGCATATACCCAACCAAGGCCCCACCTCTTCTGAAGCGCCCACGCGCCGGCGAGGGCAAGAACAAGCTGAGCGCCCAGCTTCTGCCCGGTCGTCAGCCCGCGCCCCCTGACCTTCCTCGCATCATCCACGAAGCCGAGGAGACACCAGGGGGCTGCGACAGCCAGAACGGGGCCTGCCGACTCGTTGCAGCCCGAGGCGAGCCAGCCGGCAGCCAGGCCTGCCAGAAGCGCAGGCCCGCCGGCCAATGTCCGCCGCGGCCCCGGCGCCGCGCGGCCCAACCGCTCCCTGCCGAGTCGCGCTTCCCTCGACACCAGGCCGCGCATCAGCCATATGCCTATCCGCCCCGCCATGACGGCGACCAGAAAAGAAGCAGCTCCGGTCAGCGCCAGTTTCAATGGCATCTCCTCACACTCTCCATGAGCTCGGCTTCTCTCGAGGCAGCACGACCAGTGTGAGTCGCAATCTCGGATATGGCAAGCGGATGATGGACACAGCGCTGCCGCTCATCGCTGGCGGAAGATCAGCTTGAATGTCCCCACAACTATCTCGTCGCGGTCGCCCAATGGCTCCTCCCCTATAACAGCTTCGCCGTTGAGGAGTGTTCCGTTCGTGCTGCCAAGGTCGCTCAGAAGAGCCCTGTCGCCTTCTTTCCTTATCTGCGCATGGCGCCGAGAGACCGTGTTGCTGGGGAGGACTATGTCGCAGTCGGAGCGGCGGCCTATGACGGTGACCTCCTTAGAAATCTCGACGGACTTTTCGACCTGGTCGCCGAGCGGATCGAGCAGCCAGATTCTCGCGGGCCCTGAAGGAGCGGATGGCGCGCCCGGCTCTGCTTGAAGCAGATTCAGGATGATCGTGTCTTCGTCCTGGGAAGTTGACGGCCCGCCGGGCAGCTTCTCACCGCAGCTCTCGCACACCTGCTGCCCTATCTCATATGGCTTCTCGCATTTAGGGCAAACTGCCATTGCGGCCCCTCCAGGAAGTCTCTTGGATTTTAGGTTTTCTGCGATACCTCAGTCAATCCGGTCTTTTGCGCGGATTTGACGGCGCTCCCCAGTCCGGCTGCTGCCTCGTCGGAAGCAGCGCCGCCGTGGCGCGCATCAGGCGCGTCGTGGCCTGCATGATCGTTTCTCTCTCGATCGGTCTGTCGTAAAGGTCGGGGAAGGAAACAGGAGGCCCCATCCTCACTTCTATCTTTCCGGGAAGAAGCACGGGTATGTTTCCGGGAAGAACTCGGTCCGTTCCGCTTATGCCGATCGGCACGACCGGCGCCCTCGTTCGCAAGGCCAGAAGTCCCACTCCCGGCTCGAATTCCTCAAGCCGGCCTGTAGTGCTGCGGGTTCCCTCCGCAAAAATGACGACCAACTGGCCGGCCCCGACAAGCTCCTCGCAGGTGCGCAGGGCAGCGCGGTCAACGGCTCCCCGGCGCACCGGGAAAACGCGCACGCCTCGCAGTATCGGGCCCAGGATGGGGATGGCGAAGAGCTCGCTTTTCGCCATGAAATACATCGGCCTCATGGCGGCGGCTGCAATGACCAACGGGTCGAGGTAGCTCAGGTGATTGGCTGCGACAAGGGCACCTCTCGGCTGGAACAGCCATTTCCTCCCCTCCACGCGCATCCGGCAGAAAACGGTGAAAAAGACATGGAGAAGGGGCTTAACAGCGGCATAAGCAAAGGGGTATAAGAGTTCCATGCCGGGATGTATTGTGCGCCAGTTGGCGGAAGCCGACTTCAGGCGGTCGGTTCTTGCCCGCCTGCCGTCTGGCGGGCTTGTGGTGACGACGTTGAGACCGCTGCGCCTGTCGGGCCAGTCTGGCCCGACCGAGCTTGCTCGGTCAGGGCTTCAGGCTTTGGCTTTCTGTTGCGCAGCTTTGACCTCTTTTCGCGCCTCTTCCGGCGCCGCGACAGCTCCCGATCCCTTTCATACTTTGGCATAGGCTATTCCTCTCGTGTCTGTTTCTTCGTGGTCACGCTCATTACCTGCTATTGCCGGAAAAGGAGGTAAGAACGTTTAACAAAATCCTGTCTCGACACGATGCCGGGTGATGGGCACGCCAGGCCGTAGGGGCGAAGCGCGCGCCGTCGTCCGCCACACTCCCTGGCGGACTATGGCGCGTCGGCGACCCCGGGCCACATCTGGACGGCCCTGCGCGAATCCACGCGAACATTCATGAACAATCGCGCCGAGCACCTCGCGAGCCAATGTCTTTCGGCTCGCGGGATGCTCGGCGTTGAGGGTTAGGTAACGCCTACTCCGGCAGCGGTATCACCTACTTCACTTCCACCTTCACGCCCTGGGCAGCCTTGGCAGTCTCGGCCTTCGGCAGCGTGATTTCGAGCAGGCCGTCCTTGAAGCTCGCCTTGGCCTCGCCAGCCTTCACCTCGGCAGGCATCGGCACGACTCGCTCGAACTTGCCCCATCGCCTCTCGCGGCGGAGATACTCCCCGCGCCGAGTCTCCTGCTCGTCCGAGGTCTGGGCCGATATTCTCACCTCGGAAGGGGTGGCCTCAACGGTGAGGTTCTCCTTGCTCACTCCAGGCAGCTCAGCCTTGAGGACGACTTCGCTCTCCGTCTCGGACACGTCAATTGCCGGCACTCTCGCCTCGCCGCGGGTCGGGGCAAAGAAGTCCTCGAACAGCCTGTCCACCTCCCTGTGCCAGCGCGAGAGTTCCCTGAAGGGTTCCCATCTTACAAGCGTCATGTTTGCGACCTCCTGGATTGTAGTTTCAGTCGCCGTGTAGATACCCTTACATCATTACTATCAAACTGCCTCTCGAGAAAAATCAGGGCTGGGGGCCCCAAGGGCCGTCCGCGCCCCTCCTTCTCCCAGGGCCCGGAGCGCCGCGGCGGCAGCCTGTCGGCCCGGCTTCCACCCGCTCTCATCGCCCTGCCTTGGGTCACAGCCGACGGCCTCCTCAAGGTTTCTGCTCGACTTTCACAGAAGCAGGCTGGTGGAAGATTTGGCCACAGGCGTATCGCGCGGTGCGCTACAGCGACTTGCTCCTGAAGAAAGACCTGAGCCAGGAAGAGGCGGCACGGTTCCTCGAACGCGCCGGCTTCCGCGATGGAAGCCGGGCCGATCAGTTGCTTCAACTGATAGCGGGCGAGCCGCATGAACGGCTGGCGCTCGGTGCAATAGTGAAAGATCTCATCGCCGCCGTCGCCCGGTCCCCCGACGCACTCGCCGCTCTCAACCGCTTCGAGCGTATAGCAAACGCTGCGGCCAACCGCTCGGCGCTTTTCAACTACCTCGCCGCGGATAGAGCTGCCGTTGACGCCATCGCGCTGGTGCTCGGAAGCAGCGGATTCCTGTGCGATGTTCTCGTGCGGAACCCGGAGTATCTGGATGTTCTTCTCGACCGCTCGAAGCTGGAGAGGCCCAAGGGCGAACGCGAGCTTGCCGGCGAGATAGAGGCCGCTGCCGAGCTTTTCCCCTCGGCGGGGGTGAAGCTGGATGCGCTTCGCAGGCTTCAGCGGCGCGAGCTTCTTCGCATCGCTGCCCGGGACCTCATGGGCGTTGCAGCCCTGGAAGAGACCACGCGCGACCTTTCAACCCTGGCGGATCTTCTGGCGGCGGCCTGCCTTCGCATCTGCGGAGAAGAAGTGCACCGCCGCTTCGGAATCCCGATGTCGGCCGATAGGCCCGCCCGCCAGACGACAGGCGGGCAAGCCCGCCAGACGACGGGCGGGCAAGCTCAGTTTCTCGTTGTGGCCATGGGAAAGCTCGGCGCGAGGGAGCTGAACTACTTCTCCGACATAGACCTCATGTTTCTCTGGTCGGGCGAGGACGAGACAACTGGCGGCACGGATGGGAAGCCCGCCCGACCAGGGATCGGAAACCTGGCATTCTCAACAAAGCTCGCAGAAGAGCTGTTATCTTCTCTCTCGAGGCCGACCGAGGAAGGCTGGCTTTACAGAGTGGACATGAGGCTTCGCCCTTTTGGGAGCAGCGGGCCGCTTGTAACATCGTTCGAAGCATTCCTCACCTATATGGAGTCGTGGAGCGAGCCCTGGGAGAGGCAAGCCCTCATAAAAGCAAGGCCCGTCGCCGGCGACGAGGAGCTGGCCTCTCGCTTCTCGCGCTTCTGCGAGCAATTCGTTTATTCGAAAGCCATGGACGGAACCGACCTGGCCGAGCTGAGAGATGTGAAGAGGCGTGCCGAGAGCGCCGCGAGGGCCGCCGGGCTGAATGTGAAGGAGGGGGCCGGAGGCATTCGCGACATAGAGTTCACCGTCCAGCTATTGCAGCTCGTGGGCGGGACAGAGAATCCCTCGCTTCGTGAGAGGGCGACTCTCGATGCGCTGAGGGCGCTTTCGCAGACCAAGCTGCTTTCGAAGAAGCAGGCCGACGCGCTGTCGCGCTCCTATTGCTTCCTCAGGAATCTCGAGCATCGCCTTCAGATGGCCGAGGAACTTCCGCTGCGGACACTGCCAACAGACGAAGCTGCTCTGGATGTCCTTGGCAAGACCATGGGCTACAGGACTGAGCCCGCCCAGCGCCTGACGCGCGACTTCCGGGCGCACACGCGGCGGGTGAGGGGTATCTGCGAGAAGATCGCGGCCAGAGTGGCGCCAAGCGATCTGAGCGCGGAAAGCGAGAGGATCGCGCAGTCCATCGCGGAGGGAGCAAGCATTGAGCAAATGAACGCTGCCCTTGGGAGATACGGTTTCGCTGATGTGAAAGCGGCGGCGGTGAATTTGCGGCTGTTGGCGTTCGGTCCCGGCCACGTGCATCTTCCCGGCAGGCGTCGGCGGGCATTCTTGCGCATCGCTCCGGACCTTCTGGATAAAATGTCTGCATCGCCGGACCCGGACATGGCGCTGCAAAACCTCGAGAGATTCGCCTCGGCCAGCGGCGATAGGGTGGCTTTTCTCAAGATGCTCTATGACAACCCTGCGGGAGTGCAGGCGCTCGCTCGCATGCTGGGAACGAGCCCGCTGCTCGCCGGCGGTCTCGCCAGGAACCCCGAGATTCTGGGATGGCTTGTGGATCCCTCCGCGCTCGGCCGCCAGAAGAGCCGCGACGAGATGGAGAGCGAGCTTCGCGAGCGCCTCGGCGCCTGCGCATCGTGGGAAGAGAAGCTGAACGCTCTGCGCCGCTACAAGAGAAGGGAGATGCTCCGCATCGGCGCGCGCGACCTTGCTGGCCTGGCAGATGTCACGGGCGTCATGCAAGACCTGACCTGCCTGGCAGAAGCTTCGCTCGAGCTGGCCCTGGAACTCAGCTCAGAAGAGCTGCGAGCCCACGGACAGGCTGGCGCGCCGGCGATGCCAGCGGCGGCCTTCGCCGTCGTCGCCCTGGGGAAGCTCGGCGGCCAGGAGCTGCACTATTCCTCTGATCTTGACGTGGTCTTTGTTTTCGGCGACGAGGGCGCCGCCGAGGCTCACCTTTTCTCGCGGCTTGCCGAAAGAGTTATTCGGGCGATGACCCAGCTCACAGAAGAGGGCTATGATTTCAAAGTTGATCCTCGTTTGCGACCTGAAGGAGGCGCGGGCCCCCTGGCGCGCTCGCTGGAAGCATACAGGGCCTATTTTGCCGAGACGATGGAGGCATGGGAGAGACTCGCGCTCGTGAGAGCGCGGCCTGTCGCCGGCGACAAGGCTCTTGGCAAGCGCCTGGTTGACGCGGCCCATCAGGTCATCTTCGCCCGGCCGCTCACGCAGGAGGAACTCGACGAGGTGAGGCATCTGAAGAGGAGAATCGAGCGCGAACTGTCAACGGCCGCCGCAGACACGATAGACTTCAAGCTGGGGCCCGGCGGAATGTCGGATGTGGAATTCACCGTCCAGCTTCTCCAGCTCCAGAACGGGCATCGGGCAGAGTCTTTGAGGGGGGGCGGAACCTTGGCTGCGCTTGCCGAGCTTCGCGAGGCGGGCGCGATTTCCGAGCCTGATGCGCGCGAACTTGAAAGCGCCTACATATTCCTGCGCAGAGCACAGGACAGGCTACAGCTCATGCATGAAGAGCCTGCCGCGAACCTTCCTGTCGCAAGCAGAGAAGCCGTGCGACTCGCGCGCTCGCTCGGATACTCGGCCGCAGGCGACTTCCTGGACGATTTTCACCGCAGCGCCTCTGCGGTGCGGCGCATTCACGAAAAGATCTTCTACGGCGCAAACAGCGCAGGCGTAAAGCCTGCGGCTGCATAGGGAGGAGGAATGAAACGGGCTATTATTGCGGGTTGTCTCGTTTCGGTTCTGATGGGCTCACCTGCTTGCTGCCTTGACCTGGGTATCAACTCGATCGTCAACGGCGGCTTCGAGCAGATTGAAGCGAGGCGAGAACTTCCGCCGCCCTGGGAATTTCACATCGTCGGCGGCGCCGCTGCCACGGCGAATGTGGACGAGAAAGTCTTCCATTCAGGCCGACGGTGCATTCGACTCAGAAGCGAGAGCGCGGCGGCTCCCGATGTCTATGGGCGTCTGTCGCAGAAGGTGCAAGTGATGCCAGGAGTGGGTTATGTTCTGTCTGCCTGGGTCAAGGGCGAAAAGGTCTGGAGCGGCCAGCATTTCACCGACGGGAAAATTTACACAATGGGCCTGCCTTCAGGCAGTTACGACTGGCGGCTCGTGACAAGGCGCTTCGTCGCTCAGGCCGACCAGACCGAGCTCGAGATAGGCATGAATATCGCGAATCGCGCCGAAGCTCTCTGGGTTGACGATGTTCGCCTGGCGTTCGATTTGACTCCGATGAAGTCTCTGAGGGCGGGCCTGAGGCTCGGCTTCTGGGCGCCGGAAAGAATCGAAGGAGAGGACGCGCCTTTCAAGGTATTCGCTGCCGGATTCCTGCCGCCGGAAGCCAGGGAAAGCGCGACGGTCGAGCTTGCCGTGAATGGCGCCTCCATTGCAGCGAGCGCCTTTTCCGAGTCCGGTGCTGCGCTGAATGGCAGCGCCCGATCGCTGCCAAAAGGGCGGGTGACCTTCGGGTTTACTGTGCGCGACAAATCGGGCGCTGCCGTCGCGAGCGCCGAGAAGGAGGTCGAGGTGGTTGGCCAAAGCAGCCTGCTGAAAAAGCTGGACCAGCTCCAGGCTGGCCTGTCGCGCCTGCGCGAGCGCATCGAAGCAGTGGAAAGAAAGGGAATCGCCGCCGATTATCCGCGCATCTCTGCAACGATACTCGAGAATTTCATCCCGTGGACGCGCGACGACATCCAGGCCGGCGAACTGACGCGGGCCGACTACGCCGTCAAGGATATGGAGGCGTCGCTTGCCCGAGCCGGGGCGGAACTTGAGAGATATGAGAAAGCCGGCAAAGGTCCCGCCGTGGCGCGCTACAGGACCAGCCCGATAGAGATCCAGGGCGCCCACTTCGTGGCCGATGTCGAGCGGGCGGGGAAAGTCAAGCGCGAACCTGTCTTCTTTATCGGTTACGGCCATTTCGGTCAGGTCCGGGCCGACGTGGAGAAATTCCCTTCATACGGCATAAACATAATACAGATAGAGTTCGGTCCCCCCAGCGTGGTTGGCGAGGATTCATTATCTTTCGATGTCGTCGAGCGGGACCTCAAGGTCATGGACCGCGCGGCGCGCAGCAACGTGGCTGTCAATTTCCTCCTGTCGCCTCACTATTTTCCTGGCTGGGCGATGCAGAAATGGCCTGACCTCGAAAAATGCGAGGGCGGCTTCATAAAATACTGCATAGACGCTCCAGAGGCCAAGATGGTCCTCGAGAAGTTCCTTCGAGCAGTCATTCCAAAGCTGCGAGGCCATCCGGCCATTCACAGCCTCTGCCTCTCAAACGAGCCAATATACAGGGAGTCGCGCGACTGCGAATATACGCGCCAGAAATGGATTGGCTACCTGAGAAGAACGCACGGCAGCGCTGCGACCATGAACGCCCGACTCGGCGCATCCTATTCATCTTTCGACGAGGTCCCCATACCGGCCAACGACGAATTCTCCGCGCCGCAGTTCTATGACTGGTGCATTTTCAACCAGCAGCGGTTCGCGGAATGGCACAAGTGGATGGCCGACATCATACACGACATGTGGCCGGAGGCGAGGGTGCACGCGAAGATAATGCCAATCATACTCGACCGCAACACGATAGCCTGGGGAGTTGATCCCGAGCTTTTCTCCGCTCTCAGCCAGATAAACGGCAACGACTGCTGGATCGGATACCCCGGCCGCGATGCCTGGGCGAACAACTGGCACAGCCAGAATATGCTCTACGACCTTCAGCGGTCAATGAAGCAGGCGCCCATCTTCAACTCCGAGAACCACCCCACCGCAGACCGCTCGACTCAATACTATCCGCCCGAGCATTTCCGCATGGTTCTCTGGCAGGGAGCCGTGCACGGCCTGGGCGCCACGACCATATGGGTGTGGGAGCGGACATTCGACCGCAAGTCCGACGCCTATGGCAATGTCATGCACAGGCCGGGGTGCGCAGAGGAGACGGGCAGAACCTGCCTCGACCTCATGCGCCTGAACGATGAGGTCGCAGCGCTGCAGAAATCTGCCGCGCCCGTCGCAATCCTCTACTCGGTCGCCAGCATCGTGGGGTCTGACAAATATCTGGACCTTCAGAGGAAGGCGTATGAGGCGCTCAATTTCTGCGGGGTGAAAATTGACTTCGTTTCGGAGAATCAGGCGCCTCGCAAGCTGGGGTCATATCGCCTGATAATCGTTCCGGGCGCTGCGCGGGTGAAGGACGCAACCTTCGCTGCGCTCGAGCGCTTCGCCCGCAGTGGAGGCAGGCTCTTCTTCCTGGGAGAGGATAACCTGGCCTTCGATGAATACGGCCGCGCGCGCGATAAGAAACGGGTGGCGGCCATGGTCAAGGCATCTACTGTTGATAAGGAGGGGCCGGATCTCCAGCGATTGCTCTTTCAGGCCTTGCAGAAAACTGGCGCCGCCCCGAAAGTCACCGTGCTGAGCAGGGACGGCAAGGAACTTGCCTGGGGCGTGGAATGGCTTGCGACTGAATACAGGGGCCGGGTTCTTCTGAACATGGTGAATCTGACGAAGGAACAGGCGCGCGTTCTCATTCGCTGCGCGGGCAGATTTGTCCAGTCGGCCATTGATATCGTGTCGGGGAAGGAAGCGCGGCTTTCTCGCTCTCAGGATGGAAAGATGGTTTTTGTCCTTCAGCCTCTCGTGCCGGCGCTTTTGGACCTGGGGCCGGCGGGCAAAGCCGGCAGTGCGCAGCGCCAGAGGCGCTGAGGGGTTCGCGCTGAATAGAATCGAAAGGCACTGAGGTGGAACCGATCGAGACGGCAGGCGCAGCCTTTGTTCTGAGCTTCCTCGCTATGGCGGGGGCAGCGCTTGTTGTGCTGGCGCTGGCGGCTTTCTGGGTCTGGATGCTCGTTGACTGCCTGCGCAGAAACTTCCCCGACTCCACTACAAAACTGATGTGGGTTCTTCTGATAATTCTCACCCACTTCGTCGGCGCAGTTCTCTACTTCTTCCTCGGCCGGCAGCAAGGAATGTCGCCGGCGAGATGAGGGCGGTTGACTGCCGCGCCCACTACGGTATTCGCTGGAAGCCCTCTTCTTCGAAGCGCTTGTCGAAGCTGAAGACGTGGCTTATGCCGAGATGCTGCATGAGGGCGAAGGATGTGCAGTCAACGAAGCTGAGGTTCTTATCGGCAAGGCGCTGGAAAATCTCCCAGGCGCGCCGCCAGACTTCGGGCGTGAGGTGGTGAACAGCAAGGAGCTCGCTCGAAAGAATGCCCTGCCCGACTCTCTTGGCCGCCCTGTGGCCGAGGCGCGAGCGGAAAAGGGTTATCGTTTCGGCGCAGATATAGTCGCTGGTTTCCAGGCGGCAGCCCTGCTGTAGAATCTCCTGCCAGGCCAGCCTTGCCTTCTGGTGGTTTGCGTCCTTCTCGTCGAGCAGGGCTTTCCAGCCGCTCGTATCAACCATAACCCTTCTGGCCCCCAGTTCCAGTTGAATCGTTCCCACCTATTGGTCCTCGGCTATTGCACTGATGGCCCGCAAGATCGAGTCATAGGCGCCATCCCCGGCGCGTCGGGATGTTTTCGCGCCTCCCGTTGCCCGCTTCCGCCTTCGTCCGTTGGGCTTCTCGGCGGACTTCGGCGGACAAGGCCTGTTCCCAGTTGCCCCTGCGCGGCACAGCCGCCCCCGGCTGTGTGGCTATCACCTCACTCAACCCTCCAGGCCGTAGAGAATCTGGTCAATCCTTTCCGAATCGTCGTTCTCGCCGGGCGCAGAGATTTTCCCCACCATCGTCCAGATGGGGTCCTTTCGCCAGTCGAGGCCGGCCTGGTCTTTCGCCATATATCCGTCGAGGGCGCGTCTTATCTGCTCGGCCATTGGAATGCCGAGCTTCCTGGCGCGCATCTGGAGCTGCTCATACTGCTCGGGGGAAAGGCGCACTTCTATGCGACGAGAGGCCATGGGGGATTCACCAGCGCATCATAACCGCCCCGCGCAGGCTGTGTCAAGGAGTAAGGCGGTGTTGACAAGATGGGAGCATCTCATTAGGTTTACCGTCGCTGGAGGCGCCGCTGCGCATCGGCAGGCTGGTTGTCCCCGGTCATCCGCGACTACTGCACTCGAACAATAGTGGGAGAAAGGCGATGTCATCAACGCCGCAGCTTCAGACGATAGAAGTCCCGGCATCCCTTGACCTGGTTGAGCGTGCCGAGCTTGGGATCAATGGCTTGCTGGGCACGGTGGATCCCGATGTTGACTACGAATGCTATTTCCTCAGCTTCCTGGCATCCCGCCCGCAGTATATGGTCCACTGGAGCTCGATGCCTTCGGGCGTGATGCCCAAGTACCTGGAGGCTCTGGCTTTGCTTCGCACCATGTCCGGCAGCGCACATTTGCGGGAAATCGAGCAAGGCATGGTTGAGGCTATCCTCGCGAACATTGCAGAGGACGGCCTGATCTACGACCGCAAAACTCCGCGCAGGCCCTGGAATGTTGGCGTGGGCTACGGCAAGAGGGAATGGGACGAGGACTATTCGTGCCTGGCCGGCGATGGGCGACTGGTCTGCGGCATGGACTTCTACTACCAGCTCACCGGCGACGAGATGTGGAAGCGGCAGATGCGGCGCACCAGCGAGCGAATGCTTGAGCTGGCCGTGGTGAAGGAGGACTACGCTTACTACCCCAATGTTGGCCTCGGGAATGATTTCAGTTGGCCGCGGGAGTCGGGCTGGACGCACGCGAACGAACCTGAAGGCCCGTTCGAGGGGCAGGAAGGCGCCACGGCCTTCTATCTGGCACAGCCCATCCGTGGCTGGACCCGCTGGTATAAACACAGCGGCGACGAGCGCATGCTCGACATCTCGCGGCGCTTCGCAAGGTTTGTGATGCGGCCGAGGTTCTGGGGCGGCAAGGTTGAGGCTCAGCCAGAGTATGGCCGGCTGAGGGCTCACTGGCACGGCCACTTCCACGGGACTTTGGCTGCGCTGCGCGGGATCCTGGAATACGCGCTGGCGGCGGACGATCACCGCGCGCTGGAGTTTGTGCGCGACGGCTATGAATGGGCGCGGCAGCACTTCTGCCCGCAACTGGGCTGCGACGCGAAGACTGAAGGCTGCGCGATCGGGGACATCGCGGCGCTCGCGATCCAGCTCTCCGATGCAGGCGCAGGTGATTTCTGGGACGATGTGGATTGCCTCACTCGCAACGCGCTGCCCGAAGTCCAGTTCACCAACGAGGCCGGCCTGCACCTTCTCGGCGAAACAGCAAAGGAAAAGTCAAAGCACCCGGGCGGAGAGCCATTGCCCGGGCAGGAATGCACCGAGCGCGTGGTCGAGCGCAACCTGGGCGCCGTCTCCCACAGCGTGATCGGTGGGCGCGTGCAGGAGCCGATGATGATGTCCTGCTGCACGGCCAACGCCAACCAGGGCTTCTACTACGCATGGGAAGCTGTCGTTCGTCATGACAGCGGCCAGGCTGTCATCAATCTGCTACTGAACCGCTTCTCGCCATGGCTGGACATCGCGAGTTATCTGCCGTTTCAGGGCAAGGTGGCTATCAAGAACAAGACGGCCAGCCGGATCAGCGTGCGCATACCGCCCTGGGTGTCGCGGCCGACGCTCCGCTGCTCCGTGGACGGGCAGCCGGCGGTTCCCGACTGGATCGGACGCTGCGCGCAATTCAGCGGCCTGCGGGGCGGGGAAGTCCTGACATTGGAATTCCCCCTGAAGAAAGAGACGCTGAACCTGGCATTGTCCTCGGTCAACGCGGCCGATGTCGTCAAGCTGAAGGCTGAGTTCAAAGGCTCAACTTGCTTGAGCACGGTCGGCGTGGATGAGAACTTCGTGGAGCCCGTCGGCTGCAAGCTGTTCACCCGGCCAGAGTATCAGGCGGACCAGGCGCCCATGCGGAACGTCCACTATCGCGTCGTTCAAAAACCGATTCGCTGGTATTGAGCAGGAGGAGTGGGCTCTGAAGGCGTCCCATGATTCGACGGCCCCGCTCGACACGGCTCCAATTGAGTTCCTGCGGGCGAAGCACCGCTTCGCCCCTACCACACTGCGGTATGCACACGAAGGGCGAGTCGGCCCTGAGCACATCGAGGCCGCGAGAACACAACTATGAGACAGCCGCCAACGCTTTGCCCCTACATCGCGTGGTTCATGAATAGTAGGGGCACGGCGTGCCTTGCCCCTGCGTGACGTGGTCGTGAATAATGCGGGCTACCGCCTGTCAATGACGGTGGCTCCCGCTGGCGGCGCCCAGTCGAAGATTCCCCCAGGAGGCGTCCGGTTGTAGTCCACGCGCAGGCGCGTCACCTCGGTCTCCCTACCGTCGGGTCCGCGCACGAGCTGACGAACCATTAGCAATGACTTCGTTTTCGCATCCACAGCGAACTCGATTCGCTGGCTCTCGGCGAGCAGATCGAGGAGTATGACGCTCGTGCCTCCGACCTTCGACTTGCCACTTATCCTGAGGGCAGGTTTCGGGCCGGACCATTCCAACAGCGCGAGCGGGTCGTCCATGAGGATGAGGTTGCTTGGCAGCCCCTTGCCGATTACGGCGCGATTGCCCCGGACGGGGAAATACCAATAGACCTTTTCCACGCTGCCAGCGAAGATGTATCTGCGGCTGGCCTCCTCGGCATTACTCGGGTTGATTGGCGAGACCTCCTCATACACTGCGAGCGGCTGGCGCCGGACCCACTTTTCCTTCCGGAGTCTCAGCGCTGTCGGGCCGCCCTGGCCGATGGACCGCGTCTCACCCGTCATGTGAACCACATCCACGCGGCGCAGCGCCTGACCCGCCTGGCTCCATATTGCTCCCGCTGCGCCGTGGCTCCTTATAACGACTGACGCCAGCACAACGCCCGCGAGAACTGCGACAGTGACGCAAACTGCAATTACTTTCATCCTCGTTCCCTCCCGCCGCCGGGCCAATCGCGCGCCGCCCGCCAGCGCCGTCTCTCGCAGCCTTCGCTCCAGGCCAGAAGGCATCTCGTGCGAAACGACAGCCTGGAGGAGCTGCTCGGTCCGCTGTAGCTGCGCGAACCACGAAGAGCAGTCGCCGCATTCGCGGATGTGCCGACGCGCCCGCCAGGCGCGCACAAGCCCTCCTCCTGCAATCAGTCGCTCCCTTGCTTCGTCACAATTCATCTTGAGCGACTCCAACTTGCAGCAATGCTTTTCGCAAGGCGTGCAATCCCTGGGCGATGCGCCACTTCACCGTTCCCAGGGGTTGTCCCAACGTCCTGGCAGTCTCGCTGTGGCTGAGGCCCTGCAAGCAATGGAGCACGATGACCTCTCTCTGAGGCGCAGGCACGAGCTGCAGCGCTTCCCTGACTCGATCACGCAGTATCTCCCTCTGTGCGAGTTCCTCAGTATCGTCAGGCGCCTTCAGCTCAGCCGCCTCGTGCAGGGGCACGTTCTCCCGCCCCTGGCGTTTCGGGCGCCGCAGGGCTATGTTGCGGGCCACCCGATACAGCCAGGTCGAGAAGCGCGACTCGCCTCGGAACTTTCCAACATCCCGCCACACGGCTATGAATGTCTCCTGGGTGAGATCCTCAGCGGCGGCCCGGTCGCCGCACAGCCAACACTGAAAGTCATACACGCGCGACGCATACACGCGAATGAACTCTTCGAAAGCGTCGGGGCGCCCGTCTCGCAGCCGCCGCACCAGATCTGCCTCCGAAGGAGCCGCCGGCTCTCTTCGTCGCGACATCACACGTTCCCAATCCATTAGGTCATTCTTGACGGCTCAGTGGATGGGCCTGCCGGAAGTTTTTTTGAGGGCATGGCCGGTTTTTGCCATCTGCCCTGGGAGGGCGCAAGCGCCGCTGCAAGGCCCTGCCAAAAGTGGGTAACGGTCAGCCTTTGGCGGCCTGGCGCCGAGTGCCCGGCTCAGGCCAACAGGTGTGACCATCGGGTAATGTGACGCTTGAGGGCTTCGGCCCAGCGCACCCCTGCCCACAGGGCCACCCGCGCTGACAGCGATCGCTCCAGCCTCGCAGCCAAGCGGCTCCAAGCCCATATCCAGCGATCAGCAGAATACCGCTGAAGCCGCCGTTTGGGCGCCTCTCACTACCCTCGGCCGGCCTTCATGCGCTCCATCGTCTCGCCGAGGGATTTGAGGCGGCGGCCGGATTCCAGCCAGTTTCCCCCGCGGAGCTACGGGCCTGCAGACGCCCTTCATCGGACCGGCTATTCTGAGGACTGAGCTTTGGCGCGAAACTTGAACATCTGCACAGTCCTCAATGGCTGGAATTCTTCTCCTGCAAACTTCAGCAGTTCGTCCGCGACATCCGGGGCGTACGTCTCCTCTCCGCACTGCGCGCAGACCTCGGCGGGGACATCCTCGACCAGGAGGCATCTTTTACCTACCTGATGCGCGAAAGTGACAGTTTTCTGTTTGAGTTCCCCCCCGCAGAAAACGCACTTACCAGTGTCTGTAGGGTTGACGATGTTGATCGGCATCCTTCTCTCCCCGTCGCGCTCGGAATTTCGCATCCTTAATCTATCATCTCCTCACTCTATAATCAATCCATCTGCTCGCGTCAGGCTCGTAAGCCGTAATGACCACTACGTTCGGCGAAAGCGAGACTACGGCATGCACGTTTCTCCCATTGTTCGTCCTACCATAGATGAGACAGCTCGCCCCACGCGTGTCGGGACCGTATTGCTCTATGATTTCACCCGACAAGATGGCCTCTTCGAGCTCGAGCCGACCTATGCTCCCCTCTATCATCCTCTTCACAGCATGACTCGATAGTCTGTAGTCACCGCTTCTTACCTTGATCTGAATCGCCTGGAGCATCATTGAACACAAGATGGGCCCTTGTCACCGGGGCCCGGCCTTCATGCGCTCCATCGTCTCGCCGAGGGATTTGAGGCGGCGGCCGAATTCCGGCCAGTCAGCTCTCGCGGCGGCATTTCGCAACTGCTCATATTCCTGCGCGGCTTGAGCGGCCAGGCGCTCCATCTCGCCAATAGGCCGGGCAGGAGCTGCTCTTTCGGCAGGCCCTGGCCGGGCAAGCCTTTCTTCCGCCGGCGCGGCCGCTCGCACCTCAGCGCCGGTGAGCTTCGCCAGGGCGAGGTCCAGCGTTTCATCCATTTCCACCTTGCCTCCGTGCGCCACGATCACTCGCTTCAGCTCTGGAATCTCGCCCCGCTCGGATCTCAAGAAAAGCGGCTCAACATATAGCAGCGACTCGTCAACCGGTATCACCAGCAGGTTGCCCCTTATGACCTCAGAGCCTCCCTGCCGCCAGAGAGACAGGTCCTTGCTTATGTCGGGATGCTGGTCAACATAAGCTTCGATCTGGAGCGGGCCGTCAACGAGCTGCTGCTTGGGAAATTCGAAAACCAGAACTTTGCCGTAGTTTTTACCGTCAGACCTGGCGCCCATCCAGCCGCCCATGTTGCGCTTGTTCGCAGGGGTGAACGGCAGAAGCAGAACGAACTCGGCGGACTTCTGCCCTGGAAGTCTTATGAGGGCATAGTACGGCTCCATGTCGGCGCCGCCCTCTGCGGTGGCGGCCGCTGCCCCCTTTCCCGCCATCTCCTGGGCAACAGCCCACAGGTCCTCCTGTTCATAGAACACGCGGGGATTTGTCATGTGGTATGAACGAAGCATGTTGGCCTGTACGCGGAACAGAAGCTCAGGATAGCGGATGTGCCGCCTGAGACCCTCTGGCATGGCCGACAGAGGCTCGAAAAGGCCCGGGAAAATGCGCTTGTAGCTTTTTATCAATGGGTCGGTCGGGTCCACAACGAAAAGCCTTATGGTTCCGTTGTAGGCGTCCGTGACGACCTTGACAGAATTTCTGATGTAGTTTAAGCGGACTATTCCGCCCTGGCCCAACTCAAATGTGGAGGGCCTCGAGTAGGGGTAGCGCGACGAGATCGTGTAGCAGTCGTGTATCCAGAAGAGCTTGCCTTTGTCTATGACGATATAGGGGTCGGGGTCCTGCAAGAGAAAAGGCGCAACTGCTTGAAGCCGCTCGGCAATGTTGCGGCGAAACAGTATTCTGCTCTTTGGAACGATCGAATCAGCGATAAGGATGTTTACGGCCTTGAAACGGCTTGAGAAGGCAATCTTCCTGAGCGGCCCCGATACTGCGATTCCACCTCGGCCGCGGTAATGGGTATAGCGCGGCCCTTGCGGGCCCATGTAGTCGAGCTCTTTCTCTTTCGTGCCGACAATCACATACTCCTCAGGCCCTGTCAGTTCGCCGTAGTATATCCCGGGCCGCGAGACTGCGATGTCGCGGCTGGCTGAGCGCGGGGGAAGGTCTTTCAGAAGGAAATCCGGCCTGCCGCCTTCAGAAACCCGGTTCACAGGCGAGAGAACCAGCCCATACCCGTGAGTGTACATGAGATGCCGCTTCATCCATGTGATCGGAGGGGGAATATCGTCTGCGGAAAGCTCCCTGGTCGCCAGCATCACCTGCCGATAATCGCCGTCAATCGTGTAGCGGTCAACATCCACCTCCCCGATCACATAGTAGGCGCGAAGGTCCTGCAGCTGCCTGTAGGCCTGAACAAGCGGCCTGTAGTCCCAAAGTCGTATGTTCCTGATCGTCTCGGGGTTCGATTCCAGAGTGGCCGTTGTGAGCGGCTGGATGCGGCCAAAGCGCCGCGTCTCTGCCTTGTCCAACTGGTAAGCTCGCCGCGTCAGCCTGATGCCGTTCGATATGAACGGGGCCTCCCGGACAAATTCGTTGGGCGCAACCTGAAACCGCTGAACCAGCGCCGGGTAAGTTTTATTCAGAAGCAGCGAGGCGACCATAAGAAGCGCCAGTCCAATCACAGGCAGCCACAATCCCCTGAAATGAAGGTTCACAAGAACAAGCGCCGAGCAGACCGCGGCCACGACTGCCAGTATCATGTAGGCGGGAAGGTGCGCATAGACATCCGAGTAGCTCGCCCCGAACACGACACCCCTGGGCGAGTAGAGAAGCTCGAATGCGTCGAGCCGATAGCCAATAGCCTTGACCAGAAGAATAAGCCCGAGAATAACCGAGAGGTGAGCCTTCACATGGGGGGCAAAAGCCGGTATGCCGCCGAGCATCCTTATCGCCTTGTCCAGATAATGAATGAGCGCCGACACCAGAAGAACAGCAATGAGGGTGAGATAAACCCACTGCCACAGCGTTCTCCAGAAAGGCAGGCGAAAAACGTAGAAGCCGATGTCTCTGTTGAAGATGGGATCGGCGGCGCCGAAGCTCGCAGGATGCGAAAAGAGAAGGTATCTGTTGTAGGTGAGGCTCATGCCCTGCCCCACCAGGTATGCCAGAACCGCCGAGCCCACAATGATGCCGATCAGGAGGTAGCGCGCCACATAATGTTCCAGCATCTCGGCCGCCTGGAGGCGAAATTGCCTCTCGGCTTCATACCACGATGTCCTCGGCGCTAAAAAGCGAGCCAGCAGAGCATTGCCAGCCATCAGGATGAAGAAAAGGATGCCGAAGACCAGGCCGAGCTTCCACCTGGTGAGCAGTATGGTCCAGAACACTTGCCTCTTGCTCACCTCGCCATACCAGAGCCAATCGGTGTAGAGATGAAGCACGCCCGGAATCGAAACCAAAATGACGAACGCCACTGCGCCCCAGATAAACCAGTTCCTCGCAGAACGCTTCATGTCTGAACTCCTCCGCTTCCGCATGAACTATCTTCTACGAATGTCGCGAGTTTCCTGCCGGCGTTATGAAGGCGAGTGCTCCTCCGCAAGATCATTGTTATGCCTCCGGCTGTAGGGCGCCCCCATGCATCGCACCGCCGCGGCGGGCTTATCGGCTCTCGCATATTATTGAGTTCCGCGCTTCACCTTCAGGCGGACAGTACGACCGCGAGGGCGATTCTTGCGTGGAGGGATTCTTCGAGCCTCGATAATGTTCCTGGAGCGATAGGCGGCCCGCTTCACGGGGCATTGCATTGTAGCGCAAACTGGCAGTTTGCGTTACCTGCGCCGGATATGCCGGGCACGGTATTGCGAACATCAAGAGCGTTGCAGACGCGGGGGCCCATCCATAAAGCGTGCGGCTGCATGCCTCGCGCAATCCACGGGCGCAAGTAGATTACGAGGCAGCCGCTCTACTTTTTCGTTCCGGTCTTCGCCGGACCGGGTTTCTGGGGCGCTTGCGCAGACAGAAGGCTCATCAGCTCGGTGAAGCAGCGTTTGTCGCCGACCACGCTTCGTCTTCTCTTCTGGAAAAATAGAGCCGGGACACGGCCGCGATCATCCTTGTTGAGGTCGTATTTCTGGCCGTACCGAGACAGCAGACGCCGATTCTGCTCCTCACCGGCATTCACCGCGACGATTCTCCAGTCGGGCCTTGCCTCGTGCAGCGCTCCCACAAGGGGCGTGACGCTATTGCAGGCCGAACAGCGGGGCTTGTAGAAATAGACCAGGTCAGCGCCCTTCACATGCGGCGGCTTCGGGTGCCGGAATAGCTTCGTCGCGGCGGGCAGGACGGCAACGACTCCCACCACCGCGAGCAGGACGAAGAACCCAAGAGGAAGTTGACGCTGTAATTCTGGCCCTTTTTGGCCTTGAGGCGCTGGCATCGTATCAGCCATGCTGCGAACCTCACTTGGAACCGGACCCCCCAAATCGCCGGAAACCGGCTGTCGCCGCAAAATTCCCCCAATCAGAATTTACCACTCTCACCAGGCATGGTCAAGCAGAAGCGCTTTTCTCCGGGAAGAGCGCTGGTTTGGCCCCGATTATTCGTGAAGGTTCGTGCGGATTCGCGCAGGAACGCCCGAATGCGGGCCAGGGGCGTCGGCGGCGAAGATGCATTATCGCAAGCAAAGCGATCTCGCGAAGGGAAAGGGATCGAAGGCTCACTCGATCCAGATGCGCACCTTGTCTCCTTCCTCCTCGTCCACGGAAACAAGGTCCCCTTCCGCCTCAGACAGCCCGTCGAGCAGCTCCGAGAGGTTGATCTGGCGGTCGCCTACTTTTATGCCGCCCGGAACAAGGCTGCCAATCTTTCCCGCCGCAGCGATAATCGCCATCGGCACCTTCAAATCCACCTTCGACTTACCTTCTTTCTCCTCGACGTGGATTCGCAGCTTCTTGCCCCGCCACCATCCCGGCGGGCGGCCTTCGCTCTCCTGGGCTGCTCCAGCAGTCTTGCCGAGAGTTTCGAGCAGCTTCGCCGCCTCCTCGGGCGTGATTTTGCCTTCCTGAAGCATTCGAAGAATCCTCATCCGCTCAGACGGCTGCTCCTCTTTTCGCTCTTGCTTGCACATCACGCTCTCCTTTCCTGACCCCGCGTTATCTCTTCCAAGTCATGCCCAGCCGGATTTTCTCAGCCCCGCAGCCGCATCCTCGGCAGCCGCACTCGGCCCGCAGAGCCTGTAGCCGCACCCTTCATGGGTGCAAGGGATCTCGTAGCCGCACCCTTCATGGGCGCAAAAGGTCGCCCCGACAATCGGGGCGGCTGCACCCCGACTCCGCCGCTCCTACAAGCGTTTCACCCCATCTCGCGCCGTGGCATTCAGTTCTCCTCTGATGTTGCCGGCGCTGACCTTTCCGCGCGGCGCTTCGGCCCGCACATCGCCGGCAATGTCGGAAAGGGCGATGTTGCCGTCTTCAGTGCGGCAGCGAACATCTCCCTGGACTGCGCGGATCGAGATATCTCCGGCGCCCGTGTCAGCGGCTACATCGCCTTCGACATCGCTCACGGAGACCTCGCCTGCGCCGGTGCTCACTCGCACATCCCCCTCGACATCAGAGACCGCGACAGGCCCTCCCCCTGCGCTTGCTTGAACATCGCCTTTCACTTTCTTCACCTGCACTGGGCCGCCGCCGGTGCTGGCTTTCACATCACCCTCGACATCCGACACCCCAAGCGGCCCTCCCCCCGTGCTCGCCTCAACATCTCCTTCGATCTCGTCCGCCCGAAGGGGGCCTCCGCCGGTCGTCGCCTTCACGCTGCCCTCGATGTCCTTGGCCGACAGCGGCCCACCGCCCGTGGTCGCATCAACATCGCCCTCGACCTTCTCAACGCTCAGCGGCCCACCGCCCGTTACAAGCGTGGCTTGCCCTTTCACCTTCTTCACCTGCACTGGGCCGCCGCCGGTTCTGGCCTCCAGGTCCCCTTGCAGGTTCTTCACTTCGGCCGCTCCCCCCATCAGGTCGAGTTTCGCGTTCCCTTCAATGCCGTGAACGCGCACATGTCCAAGCTCGCTGCGAACCGTGACATCAGCTCGAACCGGCAGCTCGACACGGAAACTCACGCCGTCGGTGATGCCAGGGTCTCCAAGACTGACCTCGTAGCGGTGGTCTGATCGAGTGCTGGACCAGGGCACGCTGCCTTCTGCCCCCGCCCAGCCAAAAGCCAGGACCCTGAACCAGCCGTCTTCAGAACGGGCGACCGTGAGGTTGCCAGCCTCGACATGGACATGCAGCTCCTTCAGCCAGTCAACATCTGAGAACTCGGTGAGGAGCGCCGCTGCGCCGCCTTCCCAGCGCTCGCCGGCACGAGCGGCGCCGAAGCGAGCGCCGAACCGCCTGCCCCACTTGGCGGCTCGCCCCGTAAGTCCAGCCAGCCTGCGAGCAAGGGCCTCTGCATCTGCCGACGCGCCTCGCGGCAATCCAGCCTCTGGCTCGGCCTCCTCTGGGCCGGCCGCCTCAAGGGCTTGGAGCAGCTTGTCGGCCTGCTCGGCCGTCAGTTTTCCGTCGCGAAGCATCTCGAGGATGAGCATTCTCTCTTCTTCTTTCACCGCGCTACCTCCTGAAGCAGGTCTATGGCCTTCTCAGCAGTTATCTCGCCCACCTCGAGGCGGGCGAGAATCTGGTGCCGCTGGGCCGCCAGTTCATCGGGCTGAGGCGGGGCTGGGGCATAGCCCAGCGCAGCCAGCAAGGCGTCAATTCGCGAGCGAACGGTTGGGTAAGACAATCCGAGCGCCTTCTCCATGTCCCTGATCACGCCCCTGCACGACAGGAACACATCGAGCAGCCGCCGCTGCTCCTTGTCAAGGGCGCAGAACTTGCAGCCCCGCTCGAAGCGCCCGGAAACCGCGATACCACATGAGGGGCAGGATAACTGCGTGACGGTCAGCGGCTTGCCGCATGAAGGGCAGTTGGCAACGGGTCTGGCCACAACTCCTCCCATGATTCAGGCTTATATAGGAAATCTATCAGAAAAGGGCGGTTTTGTCAAGCCTCATGTTGACATTTTTAATCTCAAATTTGAGATTCTTAATACCCGATGCCGCTTGGGGAGGCCGACAGCTCAGGCAGGTTCGAGGAGCGAAAACGCGGGCAGCGCGCGCCCCGAGCCGGGTTTGGGGTGTGCTGGCCCGGATTCCTTCAGGCGCGGCGGCGCTTTCTGAGGTAAAAGTCGAGGCTGAGGGGCGCTTCCCCCGCCTTCCACAGAAGCAGGCTGAGGAGCAGGAAGAACAGCGACCTCGACACGGTGGTCCAGTTCGCGGGCTCTGCGCCAGCCCGAGTTGTGAAGCAGCCGCAGGATATCTCAAGGCCTCGGAGAACAGCCGATGCCACCGCGGCCGCGAAGACCCCGAATAGGGCTGCGGCTGCAAGGGCAGCGACGCGCGTGAAGACTCCGAGAATGAGGGCGACCCCGATGACTATCTCCCCCCAGGGAACGATGTGGGCCAAGGGCCTGACGAGGCTGCCAGGCAGAAGCTCATAGCCCCGCAGTATATCGGCGAACCGGGTGGGGTGCGAGACCTTATCGAGGCTGGCATATATCAGGGAGAAACCTATGATGAGGCGGCAGGCCAGAACGACCCAAGGATGGGCTGCTACACGGTTGAGCTTTTCGCTTAATGCGCTCGCTTCAGGCATATGAACGGCTTCGGGCCGGCAAGACTTACAGCGTGTGTGAGAAGATAAGGTTCTCGTCCGGCACAAGGCCGGACGCTACGGGTGGATGCGATAATATAGCGTCCGAGCCTGCGTCGGACGTTGGCGGGCCCGGGGCAGGGCGTTTCAAAGCCGTTTTCTTGAACATATCTTGCTAACCTCCGTCATAATAACCGAAGAGGAGGCTTTTCACACACCCTCTTGCACAGTTATTGTCCCTCGCTCCGGCGGAATCGAAACTCCCGCTCTTTCTCGGAGATTTGGATGGCAGAGAAAGCAGCGTCGCCCACGCCATAAAGCCAGACCAGAACGGCTGCGACGGCCCACCAGCGAAGCGAGCTGCCGGCAATGATTGCCAGCAGGTCAAGGATGCCGGTGGGTCTTGGCCCTTGCTGGGCGAGCCTGGCGCCGAGGGAAAGGGACAGTATGAGAAGGGCGGCGGCCATCAGCGTGATCAGCGCAAGAGCTTTCAGATAATGGCGATTATACGCCTGGCCCAGGCCTGGAACGAAAACTGATAGAGCCACTGCGAAGCCGGGCGAGCGACGCGAAGGCAGTGACAAGAGCAGGTCGGCCTGTGCTCGCATCATGTCTGGCTGAGCGATCTTGAGGGCGGCCCGGGCTATCTTATCCTCAATGGCCACCCTGGCAGGGTTTCTCTTCAGGGCCTCTCGATACTGGGCCATTGCATCCGGGAGCTTGTTCTGCTGGCGGTATATGTCGCCCAGCAAGTCCCTCGCCTGCCACGAGTCGGGCCATGCCTCGACCAACTCGCGGCATCGGGCTGCTGCTTCCTCCACCCGACCCTGTCCTCTGAGCCTGTTCACCTCAACGAGGGACTTCTCCAACTGAAAGTCATTTGCCTCACCCTTGTCAGCGCTCACCTGGCTTCTCCCCCTCGGCGGCTCTCTTACGCTTGGGCGCCCGCGGGCTGGCGTCGGTGAGTTCTGTCCTGGGCGCGTCGCCCCAGAGGCGCTCCAGGTCATAATACTCCCTCTCTCGCTCCGAGAATATGTGCAGGATCAGGTCGCCGCAGTCCACGAGAACCCAGCCCGATTCCAGAGTTCCCTCAACCCCAGAGCGTTTTGTTCCCGGATATTCCATTCCCTCCAGTCCCTCCAGGAGCGCATTCACAAGCGTCCCCAGGTGGACTGAAGAGGTAGCGTGGCAGATGAGAAAATAGTCGGTGAAGGGCGTGAGGCCGCGGACATCAACCAGCACGGGCCTCTGGGCCTTCTTTGCGAGAAGCAGGGCTGCGGCCAGCTTCGCAATTTCCAGGGCGGCTGGGGGAGCAGCGGCTAAGTCCCGACGTGTCGGGAGCGCCGTGGCGGCGGTAGGCCTAGCCACCCGCTTAGATATCTTTTTTGCGGGCAAAGTCTGCGCCAATGATAATCGTGAAATCAACGCCGGGGTCGCTGGCGCTTTGCCTTGCAACGCTGGCGTCGGGCAGAATCTTCTGCAACGGCTTCGCCAGGTCGGGCCGGCCGAAGTGGTCAACAATCCTGGTCCTGCTCACTGTCTCATCTGAGATTGTGACGTTGGCGACGGTGAATCCCTCCTCATTGAGCCTGCTCTCCAGAACATAACCCAGAGTATCGCTCCCGCTGGCATTGACGACTTCCACAGAAGGCGGCTCCTGGCGGATGACGGTGCTGACCAACCTTCCCAGGGCGGGCCAGTCGGGTTCGAGCACGCTCTGCCCGTTGATATTGGTGGGCGTGCCAGGGATTACGGCTGTTTTGACCCCCATCACTCCCACCCTTCTGCCAAGAGACGCCAGGGCCTCGATATCGCGAGCGGTGAGGTCTGTGTCCACATTTCTGAGGAAGGCGGCGATAAGGCGCGGCCAGCGGGCAGCCATCGTCGGCTGCGAAAGCTGCGAAGCGACGGTCAGAAGGAATTTCTGCTGCCGGCTCATGCGGGTGAAATCGCCCAAGCGGTCGTGCCTGTAGCGAACATATCCCATGGCCTGGACGCCGTTCAGCCGCTGCCGGCCTGGATAGAGGTTTATGAAAAGGCCCTGGCTGCGGTCGCGGTAATACATCCTCTTCTCGACATTCAGCTCGACTCCGCCCATGGCGTCCACCAGACGAACCAGGCCATCCACGGTCAGCTTTATGTAATAGTGAATGGGGATGCCGAGGGTGGCTTCCGCTGTCTTCTTCGCCAGCTCGACTCCGCCAAGCGCATAGGCGGCATTTATGCGCTGCCCGGAGTGACCCGGTATTTCCACATGCAGGTCTCGCGGGACGGAAACCAGCGCGACATAGTTCTCGGGCAGATTCACCGTGAGGACCATCATGGTGTCGGAGCGGCGTGGCTCGCCGTTGCTGTCAACGCCGAGGACCAGGATATTCACGCGCTCTCGGCCTTGAAATGGGGGCACCAGGAAGCTGCGAATGTCGCCCACGGGGCTTCTGCCGGTGGTGCGCAGGTAATACAGGAAGGCGGCGCCGAGAACGACAAGAACGCCAAGGACGATCGCACCCGCCTTAAGCGGGCGCCAGCCCTTGGGCCTAACGGGAGCTATTCTCATCTGCACGGATCGGGGCGGTATAGCCCGCGCCCAAGAATATAATCCGCGACGCTGGTCGGAGTCAAGTGGTTGATGGGCAGCCCCTGCCGAACTCGCCGCCGCACTTCCGTTGACGAGATATCAACCCCTTCGACCTCAAGAGGGTGCACGTGCTTCAAGAGCTCGCCGTCGAGGGAACTCTGCAATTTCGACAGGTCGTAGCCTGGCCTTGCCACGGCGATAAGCTCGCACTGCTGGACGAGGTGGTGCGGGTCTTTCCAGGTGAGTATCTCGAGAACCGCGTCGGCGCCGGTTATGAAGAAGGGCTGAGTGTCTGCTGGCAAGGTCTCTCGCAGCGCGGCGATGGTGTCAACCGTGTAGGATGGGCCTGGCCTGTCGAGCTCAATGCGCGATGCCTCGAAGTGAGGGTTCGATGCAACTGCCAGAGCGACCATCTCGTGGCGCGCCTCTGCATGCGCGATTGGCCCGCCAGGCTTGCCCGCCTGTGCCAGCCTCTGGCTGGTGAATCCGGCAGCCTTGTGAGGAGGGCGCGCGCTGGTGACGAAGACGACCTTATCGAGGTCGAAGCAGAGTCTGGCCTGTTCAGCCGCTCGCAGATGGCCGAAATGAATGGGGTCGAATGTCCCCCCCATTATGCCAATGCGGTGAGGAGGCATTTGCATCTCAGCTCGCTTCTGCGGCCTCGCGCGGCAGAGAAGCAACCGTAGCTGGCGCCTTCACGAGACGGCCTGAATCCCTCACTTCCTCAAATGCCCCTGGCCAAAAATGACCCACTTGTAAGATGTGAGTTCCTCGAGGCCCATCGGGCCGCGGGCGTGAAGCTTCTGGGTGCTTATCCCTATTTCGGCGCCAAGGCCGAACTGGCCGCCGTCGGTGAGCCGCGTGGAGGCATTCACATAAACTGCCGCAGCGTCAACCTCGCGCAGGAAGCGCCGCGCCCGGTCGTAGTCGCGCGTTACAATCGCCTCCGAATGCTTCGTGCCGTATCGGTTTATGTGAGAGACGGCTTCCTCGAAGCTGTCCACGATCTTGACAGCCAGAATCAGGGCCAGGTATTCGGCATACCAATCATCCTCGGTCACCGGTTTTGCGTCTGGCACGAGCTGGCAAGTGCGCTCGCATCCTCTTATCTCAACGCCAGCCTGCTGGAGTTGACTTGCCGCCTCTGGCAGAAACTCCTCGGCCGCATCGCGGTGAACCAGCAGCGTCTCCATTGCGTTGCAGACGGCCGGGCGCTGGCACTTTGCATTGAAGACAATCTCCTGGGCCATGGCCAGGTCTGCCCCTGCATCAACATACACATGGCAGTTGCCCACGCCTGTCTCGATGACGGGGACAGTGGCATTCTGCACAACTGCCCGGATGAGGTCGGCTCCGCCCCGGGGGATGAGAACATCAATGAGGCCGTTCAGGCGCATCATCTGCTCGGCCGCAGCCCTGTCTGTGGTCTCGACGAGCTGAACGCATCCCGAAGGGAGGCCAGCCGCGCGAGCAGCTCCGCTGATGATTTTGACAAGTTGGATGTTTGAGTTTATCGCCTCCGAGCCGCCGCGCAGAAGCACGGCATTGCCGGCCTTGATGCAGAGACCCGCGGCATCAACCGTAACATTCGGCCTGGATTCATAGATTATGCCAACGACGCCAAGCGGCACGCGAACCTTGATCAGCTCCAGTCCGTCGTGCCTGCGGGTTCCCATTATGATTTTGCCTACCGGGTCTGGGAGCGCCGCAACCTCGCGCAGAGCCTGGGCCATCTCATTTATCGTCTTGTCTTTTATCGTGAGGCGCTCAATGAAGCCCTCCGCGAGACCTCGACCGCGCGCTTCCCCGAGGTCCTTTGCATTGGCCTGAAAAATGGCCTCCTTCTCTTTCTCAATAGCATCGGCCATGGCAAGCAAGGCTCGGTCTTTCGTTGCGGTGTCGGCCGTGGAAAGTACGCGAGCGGCCTCCTGGACCAGCCGCGCCTTCTCAATGACCTCTTGAGCGGTCGCGGGTTTCATCGGCGAATGCTCCTCCCACTCCGCCGGCTGGCGGACGGGCGGGCGAACCCCCGGTGCGCGGTCGCGGGGGCATCCGCCGGGCGGCGGACTGTGCCCCTACAACTCCTGCGACTCCACGAAGTCAAACTCTTCTTTCCCTATGAGGACTCTATCGCCCTCTGCGGCGCCGTTTGCCCTGAGTTCACGGATAACACCCATTCTCTCAAGCGACCTGTGAAAGCGAGCCAGAGCTTCGGCATTGGATTTGTCGAGTTTAGCTGCCATGCGCTCGATTCCTGTTCCTGCCAGCCGGAAGAGCCCTGGAGAAATGCGTTCGACCTGCACAGGCTCAATTGCTGGCCGGGCAGGTTTGAGGGGCATTATGAGGGGGGGAGTCCGCCAGCCGGCGGACTGGGCCGGGGCTGGCAGGGCGTCGAGGCGCTCTGCCAGGCGGTATATCAGCGGCTGGAGGCCGTCGCCTGTCAGGGCGGATATGGCGAAAACATCGCCTGCCCGGCCAGGGAGCCCCCTCTTCTGAAGTTCGCCGCGCACCGCCGGCAGGCGCTCGCGGGCGAAAGGGAGGTCAATCTTGTTCGCCGCGACGACCTGGGGCACTTGAGCAAGAGCGGCGGAATACAGCGAAAGCTCCCGGTTTATGGTGTCGAAGGCGGCGACGGGGTCGCGGTCGCTGGCCATATCGAGGACATGAAGGATAACGCGAGTTCGCTCGACGTGGCGCAGGAATTCGTGGCCCAGGCCGTGGCCCATATGAGAGCCCTCGATGAGACCTGGCAGGTCGGCGAGAACGAAGCTGCGCTCTTCATCCACCCTGACGACGCCAAGGATAGGTTCGAGGGTCGTGAAAGGGTAGTCGGCGATCTTTGGCCGGGCGGCCGAGACGCGAGCCAGGAGGCTTGACTTGCCAGCGTTGGGCACGCCCACGATGCCTACATCGGACAAGAGTTTCAGCTCAAGCCTGAGCGAGCGCTCCTGGCCCGGCTCACCCTTCTCGGCGAATCTGGGCGCCTGATGCCTGGAGGTGGCAAAGCGGGCGTTCCCTCTTCCTCCCGAGCCGCCTCTGGCCACCTGGCACTGGGTTCCTGCGGCGGCCAGGTCTGCGAGCGGCTCGCCCGTCTGCTCGTCCCACACAACGGTTCCCACGGGAACGCTGATGGTCAGGTCGCGGCCGTTGCGGCCATGCTTCTTGTTTCCCGAGCCGTGGCCGCCATTTCCGGCCCGGAAGTGAACCCGGCGCAGAAACTCTATGAGGGTGCGGTGCTTGGAATCCGCCGCGATATAGATGTGACCGCCCCTGCCTCCATCTCCTCCGTCGGGGCCTCCGCGGGGCGCAAACTTCTCCCGGCGAAAGCTGACGCTGCCTTTCCCGCCGCCGCCCGCCCGAACGAGGATTTTCGCCTCATCAACGAGCAAGGCGCGCCGGGGTCTTTGCGCGGGAGGCTTTCCCGCCCGCCTGACCGGAGGCTCACCGCTGCGCGCATCCCTGCCGGTCGCATCGGTCGCTGCGCCTGAGGAAAAGCTGCCTGCCGCAGACTGACGATGGGATGTCACTTTATGAGGCGTTCCTCGATGCTGCCGCATGACCCGGAGCGTCTGGAACGCAGGCATAAAGCCTGCGGCTACCATTCGGGTGGCGAGTTTCGAGAATCAGGTGGCCGCACCCTTGACGGGTATGCTTGGCGCGCTTGTAGTCGGCCGATCGCGGAGCGGCCCCTACGCAGCAGCGGGAAGCACGGCCACGCGCTTGCCATTCTTGCCCGCGCTGTGGAAGTGAACGAAGCCATCAGCAAGTGCAAAAAGCGTGTCGTCACCGCCGCGCCCGACATTTGGGCCGGGCCTGATAGGAGTGCCGCGCTGGCGGACGATAATGCTTCCCGCTGTCACGAACTGGCCCGCAAAGGCCTTCGTTCCAAGCCGCTGCGCTGCACTATCTCTTCCGTTTCTGCTGCTGCCGCCGCCTTTCTTGTGCGCCATATCACTCCTCCTGCCCCACCTCGCTCCGTCGCCATCGCTATGGAGCGTCCACGACTATCTTTTCCACAGTCAACCGCGTCATGGGCTGCCTGTGCCCTCGCTTCACCCTGACGCGCTTCTTCGGCTTGTAGCGGAAGGCCACGACCTTGGGTCCCTTCCTCTGCTCCAGGACCCGGCATATCACCTTTGCTCCAGCCACAGTGGGCTGGCCGATGAGGGTCCTGTCGTCATCTCTTATCAGAAGAACGCGGTCCAGCACGACCGTCTCGCCCGGCTGAACGGCGATGTGGTTGAGATCGAAGGTCGTGCTCTCCTCGACCCTGTGCTGTTGTCCGCCAGCCTGAACTATAGCATACATCTCTTACGAAGCCCCACGCCGGGAGCCGCCGAACCCAGAGGGCCGTTTTCCCCCACCCCCGGGCACGCGCCGGAAATGTCGCCGGCGCCGCTGCAGCCCGGCGCACATGGCATCAACAGGCGAATGTTAACACGCTGGCATGGCGGTGTCAACGCTCATTTGTGCGGTGTCCGGCAGACGCTATACGCCGCAGGGGCGGCGCTGCGCAGCGCAAAGGTGTTACAGAAACCTGGGCGGTCTCCACGTGCGGTTCGCAGGAAGATAGGCGACGGCCCCCGAACTCTTTCTCAGAGGCTTGAAAGAAATGAGTCAACCGAGGAACCAGGCGAACTCGACTGAGCCTGTCGAAACGCCTGCCGCTGTTTGGTTTCCCAGGCGGCGCAAACCTGTGGGGTGGTTGCTTCTTGGCCTGATTGCGGCTGTTATTGCCATCTGGCTGCTGAACTGGGGGGCTCAGTGCATACGCTTCGGGCTTGGCAAAGTGGTTCGCGTGCCGGCGTCAGTCGCTTCGATAGCTGTGGACGATAAGTTTGGCGCCGCCATTATCTCTTACTGGGGAAAAGACTATGCCTCGCTGCTCTGGCTTGCCTCACGGCGCCTGGAGAGGGTGCCACTGAGCGAGAAGGTGATGGATTATGACAGCAGGTTCGTGCCTCCGCCCGTAGCGATTAGTCCGAAAGGCTGGGGCGCAGTCGTAACGAGCGAAGGGCTGGATGCCCTGGATTTGAAGAAGAAGCGGGTTGTCCGCCACCTGCTGGGACCTGTGAGGGTCACTCTGTTCGACCGCGCGGGAGACGTGCTCCACGCTGACTTGCGCGAAATCAAGATGCCTGAGGCGGAAGTGTTGAACGATATGTCCGGCGCCGCGGAGTTTGTCTCGTATCTTGCAGCCTATGATGAAGATGCGAAGACTTACTCCACTGCCGTTGAGCTGCCGTCCGAGCGGACACCGTGGAAGTTGATTTTCGGGAAGCTCCATCCGACCAGAATGGTTAGAGAGGCGGCGCTGGAGGGCGATTTCACAATGGAGGAGGTGGGGATGATGCCCGAGGGGCGCGGGGCTCTGGCTCTTGTGTATACATCCGGGGGACGCACGGAGCTGCGCGTTGTTCCGGCTGACCCGAGGCTGCCGGGTCGCACGATCCGGATTCCCGGGAGTCGGCCGTGGGACCCGACCCAGGGGATGCCCCCGCCTGGGGCCCTGGGCCACAGGCGACTATACCCCTGCAAGAGAAGCGATCTGGTGCTGGTGCGAAATGACGGGAGATGTCTTCTGGTTGACTTGAAGGCCGACAAGTATATGACCCTGCCGTTCGGGGCCAGCGCTGTCGCAATTTCCAAGAAGCTGGGCATGGCCGTGCTCGCCAAGGCGAACACGGTGAGGTTTTGGCGCATTCCCGAGCGAAATCCCAGGGGGAAGCTGAAGCTTGCTTTCTGAGGATTGAGCGCGAAGAGATGAAAGCCCATCAACGGAATCTGCCGCATGAGCCCGGCCGTCCTCCGAAGGCGGCCTGCCCGTGCCGGGCTCCGGCCAGGGATGCGCCTCCGGCGCACAATCTGGCGGGCAAGCCCCTTTTGATGACCAACGACGCCATAAGCCATTTCTGTCTTTTCCGCGCGCCCATGGACCCTGGGCAGCTCCGACAGGAGGTTCGCGCTCTGGCAGGCACTCACATTGGCATTTTTCAATGGTGCATCGGCACGCCTCTAACGGCAAGGCATGAGTCGTCGGTCCTGGAGGTGCGCGGCACTCAAGGGGCCGGCTACGAAAACTACGTCAACTGGCTAATCCACGCCAACCTGCTTCACCTCATCCGGACCGGCAACGACCCGCTACGGATTGTCTGCGAGGAGGGCCACCGCGCTGGCATGCAAGTGTGGGGGTCGCAGCGAATGAACGACCGGCATCACACATATGATATTGCCGACACATGGTGCCTGGTGAGCCGATTCTGCGAGGAGCATCCCGAGGCGCTGCTGCCAGATGGAGCGCTCAACTGGCTTCGGCCAGAGGTCCAGGAAAGAGTCCTGGGCCACTTTCGCGAGGTGGCCGAGAACTACGATGTCGAGGGGATTGATCTCGACTACACGCGAATTCCGCCCTTCTTCAACCCCGATGAGGTGGACAGGGGCCGCGAGGCGATGACGGAGTTCGTGCGGCGAACGAGAGCCGTGCTCGATGAAGTGGGCGCGAAGAAAGGCAAGCGCCTGGGTCTTTCAGCGCAGCTCTATGCTCAGGACCCGCTTGAGAACTCTGTGGAAACAGCATACAACTACGGCTGCGATGTTCGGCGCTGGGCCCGGGAGGGGCTCATTGATATTCTTATCGGTCACTATCGCAGCAAAATGGCCTACGAGCCAGATATATCCGAATGGCTTGCGGCCGTGAAGGGAACCTCGTGCAAGCTCTACGCAGGCCCCGGCAAGCCGAGAGAGCGTCATTGCAGCATGAGGCCAGGGCTAACCCGTTTCATCACGCTGGAGGAGCACAGGGCGATTGCCGCCCATCTTCACGCGCAGGGAGTGGACGGCATTTCCTTTTATGATTACATGCACCACGGTTCTTTCGACCTGCGCCCATTCTACGAGATGGGAGACCCCGAGGTTTTTCGATTTGCCAACAAGCTTTATGTGGCGCAGAGGGAGCTGCCCCTCGACCTGGGCTGCTCGGCCACAGGAGGGTCGGCGTCAACGATGCTGCGGTTCAGCGACGACCTGGGAGCGGCCAGAAAGCAAGGTTACAATCCTCGCACGCGGCTGCTGCTGAACATACGGAACTTGCCGGAGCCGGAAGATGTCCGCGTTTCCCTGAACGGCCGCGACATTGGCTCGCCGGCGCGGGAGAAACTGCCGGCGGTTCCTTTCAGGGACATGGAGTATGAAGAGGACATGGCCTCGTGGCACCTTGAGCTGCCGTTTGATTGCTCGGCGCTCCGCTTCGGGATGAACGAGGTGCGCTTCGTCCTTTCGCCGCGCTACGAAGAACTTCGGGCGCCGTGCAGAGTTATGAAGCTGGATCTCGAAATCCGCTACACCGACGAGAGCGCCTGCTACGGCCAATGGGCCAGATTCACCGGGCACGGCGTGTGAGAAGCCGCGCTCGATGCCCTCATCATGGCGAAAAGCGCCATCGTCTCACCTGAGATGGTTTGCTGAACACTGCACAAGTCCCACGCGAGTGGGGAGGGGCTGGAAAGTTCGGCGCGGGCGTAGTGGACCATCCTGAAGGGAAATGTGGGGACAGTTACCTATCTTCCTCACTTGTTTCTCATCGGCCTCTCTGCTACTGAGCGCGTCCCGGCGCTGCGATGCCGGCGCGCTTCCTCAGCCGGACGGTGCCCGACATAACGCACTGCCCTGCGGCCTCGTCGAAGGTCTCGAATGCGGCGGTCACGCGGTCCTGCCGAACTTCCATGAGCGTGGCTGTGCCAAGGAGCGCGGAATCCTGCTTGATGGGCTTGCGCCACCGGCCGCGCACATGCTCGACTTCCCAGCAGCCCGGTGAGAACGGCTCAGGTTCTCCGCTCGCAGCGGCTGCTGCGCAGCCCCCGACAGCGAGCGGCACCGTGCCCAGAGGATGCAGGCCGCGCCCAAGCGGGCCCTTGCTGCCAGCCGCCGGATTCAGCAGCAGACGCAGCAGCCCGGCGGGCAGAAGGACGCTTGCAGAATCGCCCACGGTTGGCTCGGCGCCAGCCCGGCTCACCCGCACCACTCGCGGACATGGAATCTGGAGGATCTCCTCCCGGCTGGGCCAGCGCAAATCCGCTTGCTGAAAGGGCGCGAACTCCGAATCGGCCGGCCATGCGTCTTGCTCGCCTGTGGTCGGCACAGGACGGCGCAGGCGCAAGGCCAGCTCATACAAAGCGCCCCGACTGTCCACCTCAAAAGGAACATCCGCGCCCGGAGATTGCAGACCGGGGAAGCTTGCGATTTCCTGGCCGTCGCGCAGAACGCAGGCCCTCTCGACCTGCTCGGCGAGCAGCCAGGCAGGCGGCCTCACAGGGACCAGGTGGCGGCGCTGGGGTGAGACAGGGATCGCGCGGCCAAGAAGCCGGATGCGGAAGCGCACGACCTTGCCTTCCTCTTCTACCCGCTCGGTTCGCGGGTCAACGACTGCGATCAGCCTGGGGGCGTAGTAGTCCAGGAATTCCAGTGCCACTTCCGACATTGTGGCAAACCGGACTTCGGGGTGGCGCGTCGTGACATATTCAAGGTGGCTGTCGAGCCTGGCGAAGTCGCCGCCCGTTGTGTCTTCCATGCGGCCCGAACCGCCCTTCATCAACATCGCGTGGCAGTGGACCATTATCGCGTGGACGCCCGGCGCTGCGCCGCCGCCTGGCGCAAGCCCGCCTGCCGCGTGTCGGGCAAGCAGCGCCTGCCACATTTTCTCGAACCATGTGTTCAACCTGTCCAGGTGGGCAGATTCCAGGCGGACATCGGGCACTTTGAACTCGACAAGCGCCGCCCCCGAGAGGTCCGCGACCTCTCTCTCAATGTCGTCAGCGCGACAGAAGTAGGCTTGCCTTCCGCGCGGGTATTGGCGGGCGCGCTCGTAATAGCCGGCGTCGGAATTGGCCAGAAGACCGTTGCGCAGATAAGCGAGAGTGCTGGTGCGCTGGTCTTCGGCGGCGAGGCCGAAATCGGCGGCGCCCGTGCGAGCGCAAAGCGCCTGGCGGCGCCCGCGCTGAAGGCGATCCAGGCAGCAGCAGGCCTTGAACAGCGAACCGGCCTTGGTGTCGGGCTCGGAGAATGTGCCCAGGGCCTTTACATACGAGATGCCCTTTCTGCCTCCGTCCCAGCCGTGGTAGTGATGATTCGGGTTTGCGTCGGGGCGCCAGTAATCATTAGGGACCAAGCCATCGGTTGCCTGGTCGTATAGCAGGCGGGGCTGCGGCGGCAGCGCTGAATCGGGCTCATAGCCAAAATGAATGTGAGGGGCGTATTCGTGGCGGAGGCAGCCTCGCCGAACGCTGTCGTCCAAGAGCGCGACGATTTCCTGCCAGCGCCCTGTCGCCGATCGCCCTGCTGCCCACTCGGCCGCCGCCCGCTGAGAAGTGCACCAGAAATGAGTCCAGACCGCTCCGTGCTTCTCGGCGATGAGGTTCAACGCATCCGGCTTTTCGACCATTTGGACGCGGTATTCCTGCGGGTCCATGAAGTTGTTGCGGTTGCCCATCGCCAGCCACTGCGGATTATCGCGGTAGTCGCCGGTGCGTTCGCCGCCGTCGAAGGTCTCGCAGTCGTTGGTCAGTATGTAGTAAATGCGGCCGGGCTCCGGGTCCGCGACCTCCACTGACAAGCAGGCCCGACTGCATTCCTCTTGCCCGCTGCGGAGAACGAACTCCAAGCGCCACGGGCGTCCCAGGTTCGCCTCGCTGGGGCGCTGAGCGGTGATTTCCCAGGGGACCTGTCGCTGCTCGCCGCCTGCGACATCGAAGGTCATGGGCAGCAGCGGCGCGGCGAGGACTCCGAAGCCGAAGGGCTCGCGGGCATCCACGCTCAGGTTCAGCCGCGCGGGACCGGGATTCTGCACGCCGATCGTGAGCGTGAGCCGATCGCCGACTGTAAGAGAGAGGCTTTCCATCGGCAAGATAAGTCGAGGCGAGTCTCCTTCAATGCTCTCGGCCTTCGGCGGCGTGGGCGGCGCGGCACGCTTGCTCGCCATGCTTCTCAAGATTCGCAGGGCGCGGCGGGGAGAGAGCGCGACCCGCGCGATGCGGCGGGCTGCGCGGGCCCACGAGTCGGGGAAAGGCAGCTTCACGCGGGCATGGTCGAATGAAAGCAGTTCTTCTGTGAGCGGCAGGGCGCGGCCGCCCCGCACGGCGAGGAATCGAAACTCGCCGGTCATTATGACATCGCCGCTGGCCGCCGAAGCGGTTTCGAGATCCACATCCAGCGTGTAGCGGCGCATCTCTCGCAGCCGCGCGCGGCCGACAAGCGCTTCGCTGCGGCGCGCCGGGCGGCTCCAGGACACCTCCAACTCGCCACCGGTCCATGCGAGTGCCGGGTTCTTCGTCTCCGACTCGCCGACCGCGAGGCATGCCGCGCAGAAAGCAACGGCCAGGGGGGCCATTGTCTCTGGAAGAAAGCCAGCGCCAAGGGGCATCCTGCCGCCGGCTACCGGGGAAGCGAGCAGATCGAGGATGTCGCCTTCAAGCACCGCCTCGGCGCTGTCGCCGATGGTCGCGCGGCCAGCCCTGTGGCGATGCGCCCTGGTTGTTGTTGGCTTGACCACACGCAGGATGCAGCCGTCGTCCACATCCTCACCTCTCTCGCCCTGAATGCGCGAGAGCCACATTGCGCCCGCGCGGCGCGATTCTATCAGATGCCAGCAGCCCCGGCAACGCTGCAATGCGCTGCTGAGCCGCGCGCGCTGCCCAAAGTAGGTGTCCCATAATTGCTCGATTTCAGCTCTTTCCTGGGCAGGAGGCGAGCTTCTGCCCTACGACGCTCGATCTTCACCCCGATCCCCGGACCAGCGCAGCGGCCGGCGCCCTGGGGCTGTCCTACAGACTGGATGCCTGATAATTCCGTTTGAAAGTGCGGCAATCATTAGCGACCGGCGATTCGCAGTGCCTGAGCGAGCTCGAGCGGGATGGCTCTCCAGCGACGGCAGGTCAGAAAGGCCACGGCAGGCGCGGGCCCAGGGACTGCCGAATCGCAAAGGGGAGAAAAGTCCTGTGCGAGTGAACGCCGTGAAGCAGTCAAGTTCGCTGCCGTGCGTGGACTCAAGGGTAATAGAGGACCGCTGGGCAGTCGAGCGGGTTGTTGCGCCTCTGCGGCGGCATCCGCGCAGCCCCGTGCTGTGCGGCGACCGGCCCTGGGAGCCAACCGGCGTCTATATGGGAGGCACCGTCCTGCGCGATCCTGCCGACGGCCTTTTCAAGTGCTGGTACAGCGTCTTCGACTCTGAAAAGTACCGCGCTGGTTTCAAGCCCTGGAGCTACAACATCGCGTATGCGCAATCGGCCGACGGAGTGCATTGGGAGAAGCCTGCCCTCGGCCTGATGCCCCACAAGGGCCGAACAGACACAAACCTCATCCGCCTTGGAAAGGATCGCATCCAGGGCATTGATGTCGAGCTGCATCCGCGACCGCGCGACGAGAGCGAGCGCTTCATCTGCGTGTATCTGGATGTGGGCGGCGTCTATCTGGCGCATTCGCCCGACGGTCTGGACTGGAAGCGCTACCGCCGCCCTGCGATTCTTCCTTATCACTCGGACACCCACAATAACTTCGCCTATGACGAGGTGCGCCGGCGGTGGCTTCTGTATTCGCGGCCTCGGGCTTACGCCGGGCCGAGCAACCGGCGATTGGCAGTGTGCGAGAGCATGGATCTGCGCCGCTGGTCTTCGCAGCGCATCGTCTTCGCGCCCGACGAGCGCGACCCGGCGCACTTCTACGGCATGACGGTGTTCCGCCACGGCGACCTTTTCTTCGGCGGGCTCCAGGTCTTCGACGAAGCCACCGACGATATTACTCTCCAGCTTGCCTGGAGCGAGGACGGTCATCGGTGGGAGCGGCTTCCAAACCGGCCCCTTTTCGTTCAGCCCCGGCCAGAAGGCGCTTTCGATGCTCACATGATTTCACTGGCAGACCGGCCGGTCGTGGTGGGCGATGAGCTGTGGTTTTACTACAGCGGGTGGTCGGCACTTCACGCCGAATGGGGAAGAAGAGCGGCCATCGGCTTGCTCACGACGCGTGTGGGCCGACTTGTCGGCGTCCGGCCCTCCGGCGCTGAACCGGGCCTTCTGCTCACCCGCCCCTTCGAACATAACGGCAGAACATTCAGGCTGAACGCTGAAATCCGGGGAGAGATTCGTGTGGCTCTTCGCACGATCGAGAACAAGCCGATCGCCGGGCGGGAGTTCGACGACTGCGAGCCGGTAACTGGAGATGGCATCGGCCTGCGGGTGCGGTGGAAAACTCGCACTCGCCGGCGCCTGCCCCGGCGAGTGCGCCTGGCTTTTCGACTCAGCGATGCGACGCTGTATTCGTTTTCCTGGGGCTGAGAGAACTCGCCGCGGCTGCGGCAGAACCGCTACTGCGTGACTATTGCCATGCGCACCACCCTGTGACCAAGGGTGTCGGAGACGTAGAGAGTCCCATCGCCGTCGCATGCGATGCCTCCAGGCGCAACAAGCCCCACTCTGACGCCGCCAGTTTGCGGCAGCGCAAGCCGGCGCTGCGCGGTGAAGACATGCAGCAGCTTTCCTGATTGCGTGAAGCACTGAATGCGCCGTGCACAAGCCTCTCCCACATACACTATCCCGCGACAGTCAACCGCGATGGCCTCGGGCTCCCGGAAACTTCCACGCGCCAGGCCCGGCCTCCCAAACGACACAGCCTCCCGGCAGTCGGCGCTTATCCGCACAATTCGGTCGTTGAGCGTGTCTGCCACATACATGCTGCACAAGACATCTGCGGCCACCCCGCGCGGCATGTGAAGCCCCAGGTCCCCGTTGGAGATCGCGAACCGGAAACCTCCGGCAGCAGTGAAGGACTGAATGCGGCTGTTTCCGGAGTCTGCGATATAAAGATTGTGGAACTTGTCTATGCAGACGGCCGCCGGAGCTACAAATTGACACAGGCTGATGCCTCTACCGCCGACTATCCAGAGGCTGGTGCCGCCTGCGCTGAGCTTCTGAAGTCTGTGGTTCGCTTGCTCCAAGACATAGATGCACAGCGAGGCGTCAACGCAGACGCCCACCGGGAAAAGGAACTGACCTCTCTGGCTGCCCGGCTCCCCGAGAATGGCCACGCTTCCATCCGGGCTGAACCTCTGTATCCTGTGGTTGTAGGAATCGGCGACATAGAGGCTGCCCTCGCGGTCAACAGCGAGGCCCATGGGCGATTGGAACTGGCCGGGCTGCGAGCCCCGCTCGCCTATTATCTCCAGCGGTTTGAGCCGAAAGCCTTCTGCCGGCCGGACCCTGACGGCAGCCCGCCCTCCTGCCCAGGAGGGCCTTGGCTGTCTGCGCACGGCTCCCTCTATCTCAAGAAAATCGAATCTTGATGGCATAGCTGCCGACTCTCGTGCGCCTTCCAGCCTGCAACCGAATCATCCACAGCGGGCGATGCCCGCCCGGCCGGGCGAACCCCTGCCCTACGCTCTCGCAGGGGCGAAGCGCCGCTTCGCCCGCTGATTCCACCGCCCAACAGCATCCGGCGGGGGATGGAACCCCCGCCCTACACTCACCAGGAGAGCGCGCCGATCTCGCCCTGATATGGCCAGTCTTCCTGCGCAGCAACGAGGCCCGCGCGCACAGCGTTCGAGCGCACATACTCCCATTTCTCAGCGTAGGATTCGTTGCTGCGCATCAGGTGGTCGAAAAACTCGTGCTGCCAGGCGAACCAAGGCAGGGCTGACTTTCGGATTTGGCGCTGTGTCCAATTCTTCCAACCACCGACGAAATCAGAGATATCCTTCGCATTGTCAGTTGAGGGCGCTGCGAAAAAGTGAACATGATCCGGCATCACCACGTACCTTCCGACGGCCCAGCCATAGACGGCAAGCGCATCGCACCAGCAGCAGACGAGAATCTCGTGGATCCGAGGATCAGCGAGCATGGGCGACCCATGCCGCGCACAAACCGCGACCAAGAAGAGGGGAGCGCGCCCCCTCTCGAAGACCATGCCGAGCCTTCGAAGATGCTTTCTCTGACGTAGGGCGGGGGTTCCATCCCCCGCCGAATCAGTCCTACCGAACGCCATCTAACGCCTCGATGACACCCCCCAACCAATTCCAGCAGGTGCTCGCGCTCCGGCCTTACAACCTTGTCGAAGTGCTCGACCAACTCTGAGCACTCACCCCGCGGCCGTCGGTGCTCGTTCCACCGCCTGCACCTCTGCCCGTAAGCGGTCAGAGTCTCAAGATGCCCCGTCGCCTCTTCAACGAAGGTGACCAACTTCTGCACGGCCGCCCCCGGCAGTTCGCCAAGACGACCGCAGTTCGCCCCGTACACCGCAAAATAGTTGCGTGTCGCCCGCCAAGCGCTCATGTCAAGCGCCTGGCCTTCGGGGACTCCTTGGATGCGCCGTCCCACTGCCCGGTGGTACCGGTTAGTCGCCGCCTTGATCTCAGCGGCGAGCGCCCGCGCCAGGCTTTTCACCGCATCACGGTGCCTCCGCCTTTCCTTCGCCTCTGTGAGCTGGAAGCCGGCGCACACGCCCGCCAGGGTTACGACGCCTCCACTGCCAATCGCCGCTAACCAGGACGCCCATGACTCCAACGTCGCTCACCTCCCCGTGTCTGCCGCCGAGGCTGGCCTTGCTCGCGTCCGCGCCCATTCTCTCAGGGCCTGGATGTCCTCTGCCATGGTAACGGTCAGCGGGAGCGACTCTTTCGCCGCTTCCAGGATGTCCGCCGTCTCGACCTCCAGCCCCTTCTGGAAAGCCTTGAAAAGGCCGGAGACAACCGCTTCCTCTATCTCGGCGCCGCTGAATCCATCCATCTGGCTGGCCAACGCCTCAAGATCGAACTTCGCAGCGTCCCTCTTTCTGCGCTTCAGGTGTATTGACAGAATCTCCTGTCTCTCCTGGATCCCCGGCAGGTCAACGAAGAATATCTCGTCAAACCGCCCCTTGCGAAGGAACTCCGGCGGAAGAAGCGAGATGTCGTTGGCGGTGGCCACCAGAAAGACGGGCGCAGTTTTCTCCTGCATCCATGTTGTCATCGTGCCGAAGACGCGGGCGGTGACGCCAGCATCAAGCTCGGCGGAGCTTCGGATGCCAGCCAGGCCCTTCTCTATCTCATCCACCCACAGGATGCACGGCGCCACGCACTCGGCGACCTTGACGGCCTTCCTCACATTCTGCTCCGACTCGCCGATGAAGTGGCCGAAAAGCCTGCCGACATCCAGCCGCAGCAGGGGCAGCTTCCAGGCGGATGCCACCGATTTGGCTGTCAGGCTCTTGCCGCAGCCCTGAACGCCTATCAGGAGGATCCCCTTGGGGGCAGGCAAGCCGAACTCTCTCGCCCTCTCGGTAAAAGCCAGCGCACGCTCTTCAAGCCATTGCTTCAGAAGCGCCAGGCCGCCTATGTCCCCGAGCCCCGACTCCCAGTTGTAATATTCAAGAACCCCGGATTTCCTTATGACTTGCTCCTTCTCGGCGACCACCAGGTCAATATCGAACCGACGCCTCTGGACCAGGCATTTGGCGAGCACATTCTCGGCTTCCTCAAGCGTCATGCCAAGCGCGGCTTTCAGAAGATGTTCCCTTTCGGCAGAAGACATGTCCACTTCCAGGCCGGGCCTGCCTCTGACCCTCTCGACAACGCTGTCCAGAAGGGCGCCGAGTTCCTCAAGGCCGGGAAGGTCGTAGTCAACGACCGTGATATCTTTCTCCAGTTCCGGCGGCAGATTGAGGACTGGCGATAGAAGCACAACGGTGGCATAGCTCTCGCGAAGCGCCTGGGCGAGGTCGCGCAGCTTTCGCACGACCGCGCTCGAATGCGCATAGCCGGGGGATATGAAATAGTGAAAATCTTTCAGGACGAAAACCGAGGGGGTCCTCGAAGTGCGTATATATTCGAGGGCTGCAACAGGGTCGAGCGTCGCCTCGTCGGGGCCAGCGGGCGCGATGGAAGCTCCGCCTGGCTGCATGCCCATCGTCTCTGTCCAGACATGCAGCGTCTTCTCCTGCCGCCTGGCGAGCTCGGCCAGGCTCCCGACCACCCTGCGCTCCTCCCACGACACGACATAGATGAGAGGATAGCGGGCGCGTATGAGGACATCAATTTCTTGGGCGGTTCTATCAGGCACTCGCGTAGGAACCCAGCCGCAGAATCGCTCGGCTCAGAGCCGTTGGATTGGCTGCCCCATCATATACCTGGGTTCGACCGTTTGACAATGAACGCTTTGCTTCACGAGGGGGGCCTATTGAGTTTCGCGCTTCACCTTCAGGCGGCGAGTACACCCCGAGGCCGATTCTTCCGTGGAAACATTTTTCGAGCCTCGATAATGTTCCAGGAGCGATAAGCGGCCCGCTTCACGGGGCATTGCGTTGCAGCGCGAACTGACAGTCTGCGTTACCTGCGCCTGATATGCCGGGCACAAGAAGAACGCCCCGAAACGCTTCAAGCCCCAGGCCCCTCCTTGTCAGATTCCGCCGGTCAGCTTCACGCGGGAGGTGGCGCCGGGGGCGGACGAATTTCTCGGTGAAGCAATTTTTCGAACATCAACAATGCTTTCTTTCAGAACTAAGTAGAGCGAGCAATATGTCCGGGCGGTTTGTGGCCACCGCGTCGGCTCGCATTTTCAGGACTGCGCGCATGCGCGGGGCAGCATCAACTGTCCATGTCACGACTGCGAGCCCCTCGTCGTGCGCGCGGTCAACGAGCCTGGCGCTCAAAGCGGCGTGAGAGATGACGAGCGCCTGAGCTCTTGCGTCACGGGTGCGCGCCACGAGTTCCTCATCTGGAATGGCCCCCGGACGAGGCGCCCAAACAATCAGGCCAGTGGGCAGAGAAGCCGTAAGCTCAGAGACCGCCCGCAAGACCTCCGGATGAAATGAAACAATCACGCACCTGTCCTGCATCCGGAAGTCGTGGACAAGCTGAACGACTTGCTTCTCGATGCCCGGAGACTTTATCTCGATGACAAGAGACAGCCTGCCCGCCTCGGATCGCTGGGCGTTGCTATGAGCGAAATCGAGAACATCCTCCAGCCTCGGCACGCGCTCGCCGGCAAAAGAGGGATCGAACCAGGAGCCCGCGTCGAGCACGCCGAGCTCCTGCCACGACATCTCGGACACCTGGCCCGAGCCGTTGGTCGTGCGGTCAACGGAGGCGTCGTGCATGACGACAATCGTTCCATCGCGGGATGGCCTGACATCGAGCTCCACGGCAGGGCAGCCGAGCTCGAGGGCGAGGCGAAAAGATGCAATTGTATTTTCCGGCGCCAGCCCCGAAGCTCCCCTGTGAGCGACAGGGATGGGAGGCGACGCCGAGAGGTTTCGAAGAAATGGATGGCTATTGCTTTCCTGCATGCTCCGTCTGGCCCATGGGCGGCAACCCCCACTCTGTAGGGGTGCACCGCCGTGCACCCCTATGGCAGCCCGGCGACTTCAGAGCGAGCACTTCGTTATCCGACCAGCCTCCCGATCTCGTTCATGACCTCCAGCCACGCCCCCTCCCAGATGGGCAGGCTGAAGCCTTGCGCGACCTGCTTGCGCTGAAGGGCGCCGACTTCGGCGCGTCCAGGGAAAGTCTCGATCATCACCCGGGCCAGCTCTTCAGCCTTCGCGGCGCTCTTCACAGTGGGCAGGTCCGCGAGGCCCGCAATATCCGTCGAGACAGTCGCCGTCCCGCACGCCATGCTTTCAAGCGCAGAAAGAGAAGTCCCCTCGCCCGCCACAGACGGAATGACGGTCATGAGCGAGGCGCTGTAAAGTGATGGCATCTGGTGTCTCTCGGCCGGCCCCCAGAAGATGACGCGCGAGCGCACGGAAAGGTCGCGGGCAAGTCTCCTGAGGCGGTCTGCGTAGCGAGGCTGAGAGGCATGACCCACGATCACGAGATTCGCTTCCGGATATTGCTTGCTGAAAATGGCGAAAGCCCGTATCGCCAGGTGAACGCCGCGATTGAAGAAGAGATTGCGGGGGACGAGGATGGCGTTCAGAGCATCAAGGCGCGGATCGGGAGGAACCGGTCGGAAGAATTCAGGGTCAACAGCGTTGGGGATGAACCATGCGCGCGGCGCTATCCTCGAGAACGGCTTGTGCCTTGGCGGGGCATCAACCCCCATCTCTCGGAGGAAATTCGTATCGTTCGCCACATAGAGGTCGGCAGTGCGAAAAGCTGCGATGGCCACCGCCTTCTTGATTTTCGATCTGACCGATCGCGGCCGGTCGTCCCATGTTACTCCGTGAGAAAGGCCAACCAGAAGGGGTCTGCCGGACAAGCGCGGCGGAAGGCAGGAAAGCAGATAGATGGGATAGTGAAAGATGGCGGCGTCGAGGCGCCTGAGCTTGCACCACTGAAGGGGAAGCGACAGCGCCTGGGTCCAGAACTCGGCGGGCAGGCCTCGAAAAGGATTTCGCAGGAAGCGGACCTCTGGGGACGCGCCGCGCTCGAAGCCCTGGCCGGGCAGGCGCTGATAGACGGTCTGCTCGTGGCCCTCGCGATCGAGCAGGTTGTAGAGCTGGGCGGCGTAGGCATCGGCCCCGCCCCTCATGGGCTTGAAAGTATATGTAACCTGAGCTATGCGCATGGGCGTGACATGCAGTGCAGCCTGGCCCCTATGGGCGTTTGTGACGGCCACAAGGGCCTAACCTACAGACGAGGCCAAGGCTGTAGCCGCAGATGTGAGCAGCGTCAACGGTCAGAACCGCAGCGGGCGAGATTAGCGCCGCCAGCCAGGAAGCGCCGCGGCGCCTTGAGCGGCTGAAGTAGCGGAGCCAGTATGTCGCTGCGCCCGCAATCAGAAAGCACCAGCCGAAAGGGGAGAACAGAATGGCTGCCAGCACTCCCAGCAGGAAGGCAAGCGCAAGGTATGCTTTGAAGTAGTGAGGGAACCATATGCCGCACTGGCCGTCGCCGAGAGCGTAGCGAGCATACTGGCGGAAGAGGGCGAAGGGATTCGCCCTTGGCTGCCAGAGGACAATGGCCCCAGGCTCGAAGAAGAATCTCGCGCCGATGCGCCTCAGCTCCAGAGCGAAAGGCGTGTCTTCATTGTGGCTCTGCTCCTCGGGATAGCCTCCCACTCTCTCGAACGCTTCCTTGCGAAATGCCACAGAGCGGCCCGAGGGGAGGAATCTGCTGGGGTCAACCTCTCCGGAGCTTGGCACGAGCGCAAAAGCGACCGCTTGCTCAGGCAGCGACCTTGGGGTTGGCCTGTAGTAGCCTGCAACTACATCCACCGTAGAATCTGCCTCAAACGGCGCGACTATTTTCTCGAGCCAATCGGCTTGAAGAACGCTGCCGACATCCGACATGGCGATAACGGGATCTTCTGCGACCGAGACGGCGTGGTTCCTTCCGCGCGACCTGTTTGCGCCGGCGAGAATGTGCAGCTCGACGGGCATCCCCTGCTCGATGAACTCGCCCACTATTTCGGCGGTGCGGTCGGTGGAGCCGCCGTCAACGAGGACTATCTGGTCCGGCGATCTCGTCTGCGAGCGCACAGATGAGAGGAAGGCCGCGATGCTGCGCTCTTCGTTTAGCATTGTGCTGACGAGAGTTACTTTCACGCTCCGCGCTCCGAGCGCACCCGTAAAGGGCGCGGCTACATCTTCACGCCGCGGCTCGCATAGAGGTCGAGATAGAGCTCGGCGATGCGGCCCCAGGTCTGGGCGCGAGCAAATCGCGCGGCGGATTCCAGCATCGGCTGCCGGACGAAAGGATTCTCGATGTGATAGGCCAGTTCCTCCGCGAGCTGCGAAGGGCTCGAACAGATGACCATGTGAGAGCTTGCAGGAAATGACAGAAGGTAATCGCGCTTGAGCGGGTTATCGTAAAGCGCGAAAACGAGGCGCGGCAGAGCCATTGCCTGAAGAATCGTGAGGTATCCGGTGGCAAATACGAACTCGCCTCTTGCGAGGGCCGACGCGGGATCATCGGCGACGCCCGCGAAGGAAACTCGCAGCCTGTTGGCCTGAGCGAAAGCCCTCGTCTCCGCATCGAGCGGGCCGCTGCCATAAACGGTCAGTTCCAGGTCGAGCCTCCTGCGCCGGGCGAGAAGACGAACGGCTTCGAGGAATTCCAGAGCCCCTGTGTCGCGCGCAAGCCTGCCCATGAATACTGCGCTGCGCGAGGCCGATGGAGGCAGAGAATCTCCAGGGGCATCCGCGGCCCCGTAACAGACAGCGTCGCAAGCTGTGCCGTAGTATCTCTCTATGAATGCGCCGACGCAGATATTTCCCCGGCAGAGCCTGGCAGCGATTCTCCGAAGCATCTTCGCCTCGCAGGGAATGGGCCACGCCTCGTAGCCGTGAAATGTGATGAAGACGGGCACCGATGGATGAAGCGCTCGCGCGGCCAGGCAGCAGCGAAAGAAAGAATAGGCGTCGTGGCAGTGGATTGCATCGGCTTGCTTCGCGAGGCCTGCGACCAACCTCCAGGTCGCGATCCTTGCGCCTTTTGGCGGGACGCGCACGACCTCTGTTTCCCCGACCTTCTCCCGCTGCGCCCACGAAGCTTCGCGCCGTGGAGCTATCACGCGCACCTTGTGGCCTCTGAGCGTCAGCTCCTGGCAAACCCGCAGGACATGCGTCTCCACCCCGCCAACGGCGGGGAAGAAAGAGGGGGAGAGCATGAGTAGGTTCATTGAGATCTTGCTCGGGGCCCACCTTCACCCTCTTGCGCTCGCCCTCTGTGGCAGGCCTCCGTCTGCTCGCACGCACCCCGGCCTGCGTTGGGGATTCGACACAATTTGAGGTTGTCCTGCCGCGCACGGCTGTCGGGTCCTACGGCTGCCCTCACGGGGGCGGCGCTGCCGCCAGATCGCCATGGGCCGGTGGCTGCTGCTGAGCGTTGATGCTTGTAATAACGGTCATCGTAGGTGCTCCGATCCGACGTCGACGAGCCACAATGTAGCCGCAGGCTTCACGCCTGCGCACGCACCCGTGAGGGGTGCGGCTACAGGTGTTAGATCAGGGGACGGGGGAGTTGCTGTCGGCCCGAAGCGGGTGCGGCCCACAGCAATCATCAGGGGTTTGGGGCGGCCTGCCTGAAACGCGGCACGCCCACGCAAGTTCCGCGGGCAGCGACCGTTCGGCTCATATGCGCATTTTCAGGCGGCGTAGTCTCGAAACCACTCGATCGTGCGCAGGAGACCCGCTTCGAGGGGAACGACCGGTTCCCAGCCGAGCAGGCGCTTGGCAAGCGTTATGTCGGGGCGCCGAACCGCTGGATCGTCTGGAGGCAAGGGAGCGTGCTCGATGGTCGAGCGCGAGCCCGTGAGCTTGATGACGAGCTGAGCCAGCTCCATTATGCTCATCTCGTGAGGGTTGCCGAGGTTGGTCGGCTGGACCACATCGCGCTGCGCAAGCCGCACAAGCCCATCAACGAGATCCGAGACAAAGCAGAAGCTGCGCGTTTGGGCGCCCCCGCCGAACACGCGAAGAGGCTTCCCGCTGAGGGCGCAGTCAATGAAGCTGGGTATGGCGCGGCCGTCGTCCGTGCGCATTCTGGGGCCATAGGTGTTGAAGATGCGAGCGATGCGAACCCGAAGGCCCCTCGTGCGATGGTATGCCATTGAGGCGGCCTCGGAAAACCTCTTTGATTCATCATATACAGCTCTGGGGCCTATCGGGTTGACATTGCCGAAGTAGGATTCCGGCTGGGGATGGACCTTGGGGTCGCCATAGACCTCGGAAGTTGAGGCCAGAAGAAAAACGGCTCCTTTCTGATGGGCCAGCTCCAACATGTTCAGAGTTCCCACCGAGCCGGCGCGAAGAATCTCCAGTGCCAGCGCGCCAAAATCCACGGGGCTGCATGGGCTTGCAAGGTCCAGGACGAAATCCAGCGGCTCATCTACGGTAAAGGGCGACGCGATGTCGGCTTCGATGAAGGAGAACCTGCTGTTGTCGGCGAGATGTTGAATGTTCGATCGGCGGCCCGTGCTGAGGTTGTCAACGCAGACGACGCGGCGGCCTTCAGCCAGGAGCCTTTCGCACAGGTGAGAGCCGATGAAACCCGCGCCGCCTGTAACAAGTATGTTTTTCATCGAGGCTTGTGTAGGAGGGTAACAGGGCGAGACGACGCATGTCAACGGTGTTTTCGCGCGGCGTGCGGCGACTTTCGGAAACCGCAGTGGGCGGCGCGCATCGGGAGAGGTTGTTGCATAATACGACCCGACGATGCGGCCAATTTGCAGGCTCCCATTTCCTCCCTTTCAGGGGGAGCAAACCAGGTGGGGGCGAATACAAGGCTGTATTCGGCACGCACTGCGGCTTGATGCCCACCCCGCCCGCTCTGCACACCCGCGAAGGGGAGCGGTTACGGGACAGCCTCGAGAGGGGCTCGCCTACGGGCCTCAAGATGCAACAGCAATCGTCCAAGAAAACATGAGGAATGCAGGTTTACTCGTGAGGAGTTCCAGCATGACGCGATATGTTCCCATCTATGATGTCGAATGGCTGGCTGATGTTGAGGTGTCTCTGGCGTCTCTGGAGGCTGTGGTGAAGGTGCACCGACGGCGTTCGGCGCCCGCGACCTTCTGCATCGTGGGCCGCCTTCTCGAGCTTGCGCCCGACCGCTATCGCGCGCTGCTCTCGGATGACCTATTCGAGGTGCAGAACCACTCTTACACGCACATAAATGTCAAGCAGGTCGCTGGTTTCCCGCCAGTTGACCTGGGCAGGGTCGAGGACGAGATTGCGCGCACAAATGCGCTGATCACAGAGGTTTTCGGAATCAGGCCCATAGGCTTTCGAACGCCGGGCGGGTTCACCAACGGGCTGCGAGGAGAAACGAAGGCTTTGGCAATTGCAGCGCGCCAGGGCATTCGGTGGATAAGTTCAGACGCCCGCGGGCCTCTCGAGACAGTTCCCGCAGGTTTCACTCAGCCTTACACATACGCTGAAGATGGCTTCCCCGAGCTCGTCGAGCTTCCCGCCCACACCTGGCACGAGAATGTGTTGAAAGGCTACAACCCGGTTCCAGCCTTCTGGCCGCCCATTCTGCCTTATGGCCTGCCCAGGTTTCCGCCCCGAACTCCAGAGGAGGAATTCGAGGTCCATCGCCTCGGCATGGAGCACGCGCTGGCCGAGAAGCTGGTCTATTTTTCGCCCGCGATGCACCCGTGGTCAATCTATCGCTTCAACCCCGAAGCGCGCACAGTTGACCTCGTGCTGCAACACGCCGACTGCGTTGGGATGCCGATCGCCACAGCTTCACATATCTATCGTGAAATAGCTGCTGAGTGATGCCCCGAGACAAGCGCGCCGGGTGTGCGGCGTCGCGCCGCTGGAACCAGTGGGGCGCGGCTCCTCACCGCGGTGTGGCCCCTCGATGCTCTCGGCTGTCGCTCCACTGGGGGTTGCCGTAGTATAATGACGCCGCGAATAAAGCTTTTGGGAGCGGACGCTATGAGCGTTGCGAGGCAGTTGCAGCGTGCCCGAGAAGGTCTCCGTTTACCCTTGGAAGAGGCTGCCGACCGCTTGGGCGTCGAGCCGGACAGGCTCGAGGCCTGGGAAGAAGGGAGGCAGGAGCCGAGGTTCGATGAGCTGTGCGAACTGGCTGGCCTCTACCTGAGAAGCGTTGACTATTTTCTGGAAGATATCCGGCCGGCAAGAGCGCCTCTTGCTCTTCGCCTGGCGGCCGGCCAGCCGGAACTGTCCAGGGAGGCCCGGGAGGTGCTGGTTCAGTGGGAGGAGCTATGCCGCTCGCGAGCCCAACTCGAAAAGGTTTTGGGGGAGGAGCGCGACATTTCCATGCCCAAGTCCCCCGGCGCGCAGGATCCCGTGGCTCTCGCTCAAGGGGAGCGCCGTCGGCTAGACTTGGGAACTGGCCCTGTGGAGGACCTGCGCGCAGTACTGGAACGACAGGGGCCGTGCGTGTTTGAGCTCCCTTTCAGGACCAAGGAGTTTTCCGGGGCCTCGCAGTGGCATGAAGAGTACGGCCCGTGCATCCTTGTGAACGCCCGCGAGATCATGGGCCGGCGGAACTTCACCATGGCCCACGAGTATTACCACCTGCTGGTTCGCGGGGAGCAGCCGCACGTTTGCGCGGTTGAGTTGGGGGCGGAGGCCACCGAAGAACGCTCTGCTAACCGTTTCGCCGCGGCCCTGTTGATGACACCGAAAGGTTTGGAACCCGACTTGCGCGCTGGGCGGGAGCGGGGCCCGCTGCGTGATCCGAAAGACTACGCCCCGTTGGCGAGAAAGTGGCGCGTCAGCGTAGAGGCCCTATTATGGGCTCTGAAGGATTTCGGCCTGCTGCCGCGGCAGGAGGCGGAGCGTCTCCTTGCGGAGTGGCGCACACCGGAGCCCCGGTTCCGCGCAGCCAAGGGCAAGCCACGTCCTCCTCAGTGGAAGCGCCGCCTGCAACACCTCGGCGAGCCGTATACAAAGGCTGCGCTGCGGGCGCATGAGAGTGGCCGTATCTCCCTTAGCAAGCTCGCCGAGTACCTTGGCATTGACATAAGAGAGGCGCGGGAGGCGGCGGAGGCGCCTCCCTGACGCGACTCTGCCAAATGCGGGGTTCAGACAGCGAACTCGTCTTCGACCTCTACGTTCTCGATGCGTCTGCGCTGATCGAGTTCGAGCGATCCCAGGACCTGCGCAGGCGGCTGTCCTACCCGGGGGGATTCAATCGTCGTCCCCCAACTTGTGGCTAAGGAGGTTAGCAAGATACGGGGCAAGCCTCTGGCTGAATGGGTTGGTAAGCATCGCGCCAACGTTTCGCGTTGCATGACGACTGGGGAGTCTGCGTTGGCGCAAAAGCTACTGGTCGAGTTCCGCCACTTGATTGACGCGTGCGATGCGCAGGCAATTGCAATTGCCAAAGAAAGGGGCGCCACTCTGGTTACTGGCGAGCGGCATAGGATGCCCTCCGTGGCAGCCGAGTACCGAGTCCGGTGCATAGCCCCGGATCAGTTTCTTTCTGAGTGGGTGGGGAGGCGCAGGGGACGATAGGATAGACCAAGGCGACTGCCGGCTTGTCAGCCGCATAGGGCTGAACCGGCAGACTCCGTGCGCTTGGGCGCGAGCTTCCAACTTTCCACGGGCCGAATTGGCATCCTGCTCAGCTCTCTGCGTTCAGCGCAGGCCAGGAGGTCCCAAGCGCGCACGGTTGATCCGGTTCTGGAGCACGCCGGGCGCATTGGCATGCCAATAGCTCGCGCCTCAGACATCTACCGTGAAGTTATCGCGGCGCAGACACCTTGAAGCGCAGCGCTGCCGGCCCCTTCGCGCTCTGCATTCGGAACCGGCGAGCGTAACCTTTCGCAGCCAGGACTCGACTATATCGTAGGGAATGCTGCCATGATGGGTGGGCAGTCGGACAGCGAGCTTGTGGCAGCGGCGCTGGGAGGAAACCAGGCGGCCTTCGGCGAGCTTGTGCGGCGCTACAGGGACGCCGTCCTCGCGGTCGCCTTCCACCGGCTGGGGGATTTTGAGGATGCGCGCGACGCCGCGCAGGAAACCTTCTTCAAGGCCTACCTAAGGCTGTCGAGCCTGCACAATAGAGCCTCATTTGCGCACTGGCTCTACCGCATCGCTGACGGGATTGCGCTCGATGCCGCGCGCCGGCTTCGCAGAGAAGTGCCGCTTGAGCAGACGAAACGGCTGGACGCCGGCGGCTTCTCGCCGCATGAGCGGGCTGAGCAGGCCGACCTTGCTCGCAAGGTGCGTGAGGCGCTCGCCAGTCTGACTGAGCCGAACCGTCTCGCGCTTATCCTCCACCACATGGGAGGCTACTCGCACGCCGAGGTTGCCCATTTCCTCGGCGTCACGGCTGGCGCTGTGAAGACGCGCCTCAGCCGCGCGAGAACACAACTTAGGAAGGAGCTAAGCGAAATGGTACGGGATAAGCTGAGGAAAGCGGCGCGCCTGCTCCGCTATGCGGCCGAAGACGCACGAGGCAGGGCAATCACGGGGACAGCGGAAGCAGGGTCCGAGGCGCACCTGCGTGGCCACCTTTCCAAGGCCGGTTTTCGCGTTGTGAGCGTGAGACCGGTGAGCGAGGAGCAGGTCGAGGAGGAGGCAAGACAAGCCCCCTACAGGGTGGCCCGGGGCGTCCTCGAAACAGCCGCGCGGGAGAATGCCGATTCCATCAGAATTGTCTTCGAACAGGCGGTAGGCCCGAGTCCAAGCCGCCGAGTAGCTGTTTCCTACCTGGTAGGGGGGGTGTGGCACACGCGGTTGAGCATGTCGCACTACGTGTGAGAACCCCTCCGCAAACGATTGTCCGGGATGGCCGGAATTCAGCTCAGAAAGAAAGCGGCCTCCCAGACCGGCCGCATCCGCTTTCAGCTCGAGGGAAAGAAGCACGAGTTCAAGACGGTAATTACTCCGACCAGCATACTGGTGGAGCTGAGCAGGGGAGAATAGCGAAAGGTAGCGGAACTGGGAAGCGGGAGGAGCCGGCTCACAAAGGAGCTTATCCGGACAGCGGCCCATTTCGTTCTGACTGCACCTTACCTCTACCGCGCTTATCTCACACGCCTGCCGTCGCTCGATTTCCTCAGAATCTCTAACAAAACCCATTCCCGGCGACGGGGACTGTGGGGCGCGGGTTCCCCTGGCCGTGGCCCGGCTCGGGCAGGCACCCCGCGCCGAAAGCCGTCCGGCGGGGCGCACGGCTAAGCCCAATGGGCCGCCGCCCCGGCCTAACAGCCTTAGGGGGAGGCCCCGCCCTCGTATATTCAGTATGTCCAGTGAGATAATAGTTGGCGGCAGGGTGATGCCGTCCCGCCCATGGTCGGAAAAGACCGTCTGTAGGTGGGCGCCCCTGCCGCCGCGGGATCGCAAACCGCA